>JACCDO011389740.1_pt1 | contig 10612 bp, 9 predicted proteins | sample 7446101 | NCBI WGS metagenome assembly JACCDO01 (sample SAMN15323440, study PRJNA562643) | freshwater metagenome | isolation source: river surface water | place: USA:Blue River Watershed | collected 2017-08-16
ATTTTGTAATCTTTTAGTAAATCGTCATAAGATGCCATTATAAATATATTATTAAATTAACTAATTAGTAAGTTAATATATATAAATAAAGTTATTTTCAAGTTTTTTTATGATAAAAATAAACCATTGTTAAAACCCACAACAAGCACGATAAATCTCAGCATCATTTGCATAAGTAATCGCTTCTTCAAACACATTGGCAAAAATGACATTTGGATTAATATTACAAATGTTGAATACATCACGGTAATAGCCCTTAACACAAATCCGGCACATACAGCGTGTACAATTACATTCAAAATTCTTATAATTTTGACACTTAGTTATGCAATTATGATATTCGCACTCATTATGATAAGATGAGATAAAAGATGATAGTCGTTCATAACGCTCGACATAAGTTAACACACACATATCAAGAAATTCACAAAATTCATCGATATCTACGTGCACTGAAGCAGAATAATCGGAAGTCATTGATATATTGTGATAGTCATAAATTTCGGATTGTATATACCCGAAAATTTGATTAATGAATACAGTTAAACGATTACTTAGAATGGATTCAAGACCAATAATAATTGTTTCTGATGTTATAGGATCTACACTCACAACAAATGGTCCTTGAATAGTAAATCCTGCAAAAAGCCGCTTAACTTGCAAATCATATTGAGTCCGAGAACTCTTCATATGAATATCAAATAGTGGATCGATAATACTCTTAATCCGTGATCGATTTTCAGGAGTATTTTCCGAAAATATCAAAATTCCATTATTCAGTGAAAAAAAATAAGAAATAGCCTTATCGCAAAGTGACGAAAATGAAGTATTCGAAAGAGAAAATGAAGACATTTTAAGTGATATTAATTAAATCTTATAGAATATTAATATAATTTTTATTTCAATTTTTTATAAATAAACTAAACTTTTGATATATCTAAAATAAAACTTGTAAGATTAATATCTGTGTCAGAATATTTTAATACATTATACATATATTCTGATATAATTAACATGATGTTCATTTTATAACTTTCTTCACATGTATTATGAGAGGATTTGAAATAATTAAAAAATCCAATAAAAATATCATTAATACTATAACCAGATTCTTTTAACTCATACGTTCTTTTTAATGCCTTTTTAATATCTTTTTTGACTAATACTAAAATATCATTAATAACATTATGAGGTGGAGTTTCACATAATATTTCAATATTATCAATCGTTACATTTTTAAAACGATCAGAAACTAATTGTAATAGATTAATAGCGAGACGCATATCACCTCCAGATAACATACTAATTTCATCTAAGGCTTTTTTTTGATATTTTACTTTTTCTATTTTTAATATTGTTTCTAATCTATTAGATACTTTATCATTACTAAGACGAATATATCTGATAATTTTACAACGAGATTGAATAGATTCAATGATTTTTGAAGAAGTATTACATGTAAATACAAATCTAGTAGTATTATGAAATTTATCCATCAAAATACTAATAATTGGTAACGCCTTTTCAGTCATATTGTCTGCTTCATCAAAAATAATTAATTTATGATTCGCATAATTTTTTTGTTCAGTAGATGAATATGGTAATTTTTGATTACAAAAATTATTTAATTCACCAGAATTAATTAATTTAATACCTCTTTCATCAGATGCATTTAATTCCAATACTGTATCATTCATATATTTTCCATATAATTTTCGTGCTATGCATAAAAGAGTAGTAGTTTTACCAATACCCGGTATTCCTGTTAAAATCATATTGGGAATATTCTTGTTTTGAATAATCTTATCTATTTCTATTTTGATATTTTCCTCCAAAATGATATCATCTATTTTAATAGGTCTGTATTTTTCGATCCATAGATTATTAGACATAATTAATAATATATTTTAATTATACCTTTAAATTAATCTTTTTTTTAAATTTATTTTATTATCAATTTTTTTTGGTTTCTTTTGAGGTTTATCATCATCTGTATTTTCATCAGAATTATCATCTTCTTTATTATCTTCTTTATTATTATTATCTCCTTCTATGATAAATTCTACAGGTGCAGTTTTAACTGTATCTTCTAATTTGATTTCATTGTCTTCTGATTTAATTGTATCATCGTCTATGTCATATTCTTCAATTGCATATTTACATTGCTTGTAAAAAGTTTTTCTTATTCTAGAATGGTTTCTAAAGGATGATAGATTATCTGAAAAATCAATAATTAATGGACGGAGATCACCATTTTCTAATAATTTTCTCATAGCACGACCAACAGATTGATTTACGTCCTTTTGAGATGTAGCTAATATAACAGTATTTAATCTCTCGATATCAAGACCTTCTCGTGCTAAATCATTTGTTGCAAAAAATATATCTCCTTCTTCTTCAGCTTCTTCTCTTTGCCATTGTTTCATAGCACCAATATAAAGAGTAGTCTTCAAATCGTCCTCTTGTAGTTTTCCATCTATAACATCTTGTTGTATTTTTAAATCAACTCCTTCTTTCATTTCTTTCAAATGGTTTACATATTTGCTAAGAACTATAATTTTACGATCTGGATCTTTTCTAATCTCATTAATAATATTTACAAGATGATTAGTTCTTTGTTTTAATTCTGCTAAATTACCCATCATTTTAACAATATCAGGTTTACCTTTCTGAGGTCCATAAGCATATTTTTTTTCTTTAAATTTTTCATCAGAACTTGTATAATTAAATACTTTAGCAATAACCTGATTGTTGATGCGAATTTTTTCTCTATAGATAGTGTCACCTAAAAACCAATGCATTACCTTTGTAAGTCCATCTGTTCTGTCAGGAGTAGCGCTAAGTGCGAGAGTATATTTAAAACAAGTTTTCATTAAAGCTTGTGAAAAAACTTTTGATGCACAATGATGAGATTCGTCATAAATGACTAAACCAAATTCATTAAAAACATCATCGTCATAATCTTTCATACTAATACTTTGTATCATTCCAACAACAATAGGTTTATCTTTAACATCTATAACCTTTCCAGCAATAGACCCTGCATCAATATTACAAAATCTCTTAATTTGTTTTTTCCATTGATTACCTAAGAATTTTTTATGAACAATTACAAGAGTTTTAATACCTAGTTTGTGAGCTATATAAATAGCCATAGAAGTTTTACCTCGTCCACATGGTACTGAAAGCAATCCTCCCCCTTTCTCATTTAAATGTTGTAAAAGTTTATCAACTATAGGCACTTGATAATCGCGCAAAGCTCCATTAAAATTTATATCATATTTAACTGGTTCCTTTTTAAATTTAATTTCTCCAAACATATTAATTCCATAATACTTTGGTAATATAACATATTTTTTTGTAAATTTATATAATTTAAAACTGGTATCATTATTTTCTTGTTTACCAAATTCTAATAATTTTGGTTTAACTTTTAGGTCTTTTTTTATCTTTGCTAATTGTTCATTAGTTAAATCTGATTTTTTTATATAATATCCTTTATATTTTAGACACTTCATAAGTTATATAATAATTATATTTTTAATATAAAATATTATTTTTATTATTCAATTTTTAATTTTATTTTAGCTATATAATAATATATATGTCAACAGTAAGTTCAAGCTCATTTAATTCAGTTAAATCATTCTCAGCTTCAGCTTTAGATAAAACAGATAAAGTTTTAACAAGTGCACTTCGTGTATTTTCAAATAATTATCTTTATACAGTTGTTTTAGTACTTCTTATTCTTTATGCACCAGCTGCTGCACCAATGCTTAGCAAATCAGTCGCCGGTATTTTAGGTAATTATGCCGTTAAATTTATTTATGTATTCTTACTCGCATATTTACTCTCAAAGAGTGTTAAAATATCACTTGTAACAACAGTTGTTATTGTTGTTGGTATTTTTGTTTTAAAGAAATTCGGCAATAATGAAAATTTTGATGGATCTGGATCAGATGTTTCCGGTGTATCTATTGTCGATAAACTTCAAGGTAAAGTAGAAGTTAATGAAATGAAAGAAGAACAAGAAGAACAAGAAGAAGAAGAAGAAGAATATGATGAAGATTCTGAGTTACAACAAGAACCAGTTGTTAACAGACAAGAAGTTATTAAACCAGTCATGCAAGTAGAAGCCGACACTAAAGGACCAGTAGCAGCTGATTTATTAACAAATGTTAATGCTGAAGCTGATCACAAAGATACATTAAAACCATTAGTTCCAAAAGAAATTGCACAAGCTGTTACTGAAGCCGATGTTATTGATGTATGTGGTTCAAGATTAAATAAAGATGGTTATACTGGTTTTGATGAACGTCCAGATAATTATGCATCACTTTAATTTTTTTAATACCGTAAAGTGCTTAATTTAAGCTCTCTTAAAAAATATTATTTTTTTTATTTCTTTTATTATAATATAATGCATCCTAAAACATATATTATAATAATAATGCTTATTATAGTTCTAATTTTAACATATCATGCTAACATTTTTAAATCAACTAAAGAATTTTTAACAGCACAAAATACAATTATAAAACCGGATAATACAAATGTAGATAATTTAGATATTAAACAATTAAAAACTATATTATCTCAACAAAATGATATTATAAATAAACAAAATGAAGTAATTAATAAATATGTAGAAACTACTGAAAATAATAAAAAAAGATTTAATACAAATATTGTTAAACCAAATGAAGATATAGATAAATATTTTGATAAAATAAGAACTGATAATGATAAAATTATTAAACAAAATCAAGCTGAAGAAGATAATATTGATATTGCTGAACATTATAAAAGTAAAATAACAGTAGTAAAATCATATTTAGAAGATCCAATAATGAGAGGTTCTAATATATATGAATCTGAACAATATTCTAAATTATTAGAAATTGGTAATATCAAAATTGACGAAAAAATAACACCACCTAATCCAATGCATTATTCAAAAAGTTTTAAATAATCTTTTTAACCTTTTTAATCTGTTTAATATATAATTATATTAAAATCTAATTTAATTATATAACTAATTTATGCAAAATAATGATGTAGAAAATTTTAAAAATAATGAATTTAAAAATAATTGTTCTGATTATACTTTTATTCCATTTATATATCCAAAAGTAGACAGAATCGTAGTATTTGGAGATATTCATGGAGATTATGAAATGGTAATTAAATTATTTGAAATGGCAAAACTTGCAAAGGTTATTAGTAAAAAAAAATTATCAAGAACTATTACAAAATCAAAAAAAATTAAAAATAAAAAAAATAGAAAGACAAGTAGAGCAGACGTAGATGATAGTGTTGATATTGATGTATCAGAAACAATTACTACTGATGAAATAGAATATGAAATGGAATGGATCGGTGGTGAAACACATGTTGTACAAGTAGGAGATCAAATAGATAGATGTAGACCAAATGAAACATATACTTGTGATCATCCAAAAGCAATTGATCCAGAAGAAGATGAAGATTCAGATGTAAAAATATTAAAATTATTTACTAATTTACATGAACAAGCTGTTAAAGTCGGTGGAGCAGTTATTTCTTTATTAGGTAATCACGAATTGCTAAATGCATTAGGAGAAGTTCAATATGTATCTTTTAAAGGATTAAAAAATATGTTAAAAAAATATAAAGTAGAAGGTATTGATTTTGAAGATGGTATGGAAGCACGTAAACATGCATTTAAACCAGGAAATGAATTTGGTAAATTTCTTGGTTGTACACGTAACGCTACTGTTATAATTGGATCTAATTTATTTGTTCATGCTGGAATAATAGATGCACTTGTACAAAAAATGCAATTTACAGGATATTTAGATGTAGAAAATGTTAATATATTAGTTAAAAAATGGTTATTAGGTTTAGTTCAAACTAATAAAGTATCTGATATTGTTAGATCTCAAGATTCTATGTTTTGGACTAGAATTCTTGGAAGTTTACCATCAGGTGTTCCAATGGATTATCCAGGATGTAGTGATAATATATCTAAAGTTTTAAAATTATTTAATGTAGAAAAAATGATTATTGGACACACTCCACAATCCTTTCTTTTAAATAAAGATATTAATGGTACATGTGATGATAAAATTTGGAGAGTAGATAATGCAGCATCTTGTGCATTTGATACTTTTGATAAGAATTATAGAGAACATGGAAAAAAACATCATAATCGTAGATATCAATATCTTGAAATATTAAATGACACTGAATATCATGTATGGGACGAGGAAGGCCGTGTGTTTTAACACACGTCACTCATTTTAAAAATAAATAAAGTTTATTTTTAACGAGGGAAGAAGAGTTTTCTAAAGAAAATTTATGCAAAATTTTATTTTTTCTATTATTTGTAAATATATGAGAAACTCTTGAGATAACTCAATGTTTTTATAAATATATGAGAAACTCTTGAGATAACTCAATGTTTTTATAAATATATGAGAAACTCTTGAGATAACTCAATGTTTTTGAAAAAAAATTTTTTTTTTGCATAAAAATTTGAAAATCCCAGACCCCTCAACACACACAGAAAATTCAAAAATATATTACTTTTTACTATTGTTATTTTATTATACTTATATACTTTTTACTGTCAAATTGTGTCAAATATTTATTACTTTTGACAAAAAACAATTATTACTTAATACTTTTATATTTTATATATTGTTTATATGGTATACTTTTTTTAAATATTTGTGTCAAAAATTATAATATTTGTAGTAATATATTACTTTAAATATTACTTTTATATGATTATTATTAATATACATATATACTTTTATATATTAGTTGTGTCAAATTATTTACTATTTAAATATATATATATAATATATATTATGTATGACTGTAAATTATGTAATTATAATGCAAAAACTAAAACTAATTTAAATAAACATTTAAAAACTAAATCTCATATTAATAAAGAAAATACAAATATATATTGTTTTATATGTAATAAACAATATATCAATTCTAATAATTATAAAAAACATAAGAAATATATGCACAGTGATGATAATAATAAAAATTCTAATACACCTGTAAATAATAAGATTATATCTTCAGAAACACAAATAATTATTGATCATGTAAAGGAAGAAATAAATAAATCCAATGAACAAGTTAAAAAACAAGTTAAAGAAGAAATTAATAAATCTAATGAACAAGTTAAAGAAGAAATTAAAGAAGAAATAAATAATTCTAAAAAAGAAGTCGTTACTGTTGTTAATAAGGCAATAAATAAAGCATCATCTCTTATAAAATATCTTATGGAAAATCACAGATCTGTTCCTCCATTGAAGAAAATAAAAAAGAATGATTGTATTCCTATACTTAGATTAGACTATAATTGTCCTGAAATAAAAGATGATTATACTTTACAGAAATTATTTATTAAAGATTACTCCAAGAATATGTTTGTTTCTAATATTGCAAAGTCTATTCTTAAAATGATAAATTATAAAGAAACTGATAAACAACCAATATATAACACAGATTCTAGTAGATATAATTATGTTGTAAAATTAACTACAGACGTATGGAATGAAGATAAATCTGGAATAAAATTTACTGATTATATTATTAAACCTTTATTGAAATATATAAGAGATCTTGTTGAGGAATATATAGAAAATGAATTAGAACAAGTAGACATGTATAAAAATAATTTTATACAAAATCAAATATATGTACAATTAAAAGAAGATGCTTATAACTTAGATATACAATTGACAAATGATTATTTAATTAAACCACTTTTAAAAGAATTATCACCATATCTCCGATTTTTACAAATAGAATTAGAAGAATTAGAAAAATTAGAAGAATTAACAAAGATTCAGGAAGATTTACAAGATATTATTGATGGTACCGGTAATAGTATTAGTAGTGACTCTAATTCAGATGAAGAATAAATATTTTTTAAATTATTATTTGTTTTAAAAAATTAAAAATTTATTTTTTGGGTTTTAAATTTGTCAAATATTTCCTCTCTAATAAAATTCATATTTTTTATTGTCTAAAATGTTGAAAAGATTATATGTATAGAATATATATTTTATATTTATTATAATATTTTAATATAAAAGTATATATATGTATTAATATAAATATTGTAGAATTTAATATATTTATTTATAATATATATTATTTAATACATATATACTTTTTATATTTATATATTATTTAGTTTTATATAGAAAAGTAGTAATGTATTATAACAATTTTATAATCATAACAAAGTCATGATTATTGCTTAAAAATCAATCACATGACTTGTAATAATTATTATACATATATACATTTTATTTATTTATATTATATTACATATTTTTATTTTATGACACTATATAACAAAACTAAATATACAATTATCGACAAAATATATATTTAATATTATAAATATATTATATAATAATGAAAGATATATATCCATGCCCAAAATGTAAAAAAGAATTTGATTATAATTATTTACTGTTAAGACATTTAAATAAAAAGAAACCGTGTAATACAAAAAATAATTTGTTATCAGTTGTAACTAATAAAATAGAAACTATAGAAAATCAAATAAATGAAAAAGAAAATTTATCATTAAATGATTCATCATTTACATGTTATTTTTGTAATAATAATTATAATAATAAAAGTAATTTAAGACGTCACATTAAATCATATTGTGATATTAAAAAAGAATTTATTTCTACAAAAGAAAAATTAATTAATGAGAAAGAACTTTTATTAATAAATATTGATGAAAATAATAATATGAAACAAGAAATGGAAAAATTAAAAAAAGAAAATAAAAAATTAAAACAACTATGTAATAACAATAAACAAAAAACTAATATAAATAACGGAACTATAAATAATGAAACAGTAAATATAAATAATAATAATATAAATATACAAATAAATCCATTTGGAAAGGAAGATCTATCTCATATATCATTACATGATTATAAAAAAATATTATCTGGATTTTTTCCTGGATTTTATAAATTCATAGAAAAAGTCCATTTTGATGATAATATGCCTGAAAATCATAACGTATATGTTACAAATCTTAATTCAAAATATGCATATGTTTATGAAAATGGGCAATGGAATGCAAAACAAAAAAATCAAATAATAGACAAAATTATAAGTAATAAATATACATTATTAGATATAAAATGTGATGAATTAGAAGAAAATGGATTAATAAATAAAAAAATATTAGATGATTTTGATGATTTTAGAAAAACATTTAATGAAGATAATAATGAAATACAAAAAAATAAACACGAGAATGTAATGTTATTATTGTATAATAATAAAGATAAAATAATAAATAATAAAAAACAATTAGAGATTAACTAATATTTATGCTGATTTTTTGGCGGCGCGTTTAGCGGCGATTTCTTTGTTAATTTTTTCAACTTTAGAAACAACTTCACTTTCTGACATTGATTTAAGAGCATCAATTGCACCTTTAACACCACCCTTTGATTTGATTTGTTCTAAGACGACTTTGGTAAGAGCTGGACCATCTTTAACTGCTGTATGGTGTGATTTAACGGCCTTTTTGACTTCCATCATTTGTGCCATCCATTCTGGCATTTCACGTTTTTGTGTTCTCTTTGATCCTTTTTTAGATCCTTTCTTTGATCCCTTTTTGCTTCCTTTCTTGCTTGATTGACGTTTCATTTGTTTCTTTGAACCTTTTTTGGATCCTTTTTTAGATCCTTTCTTTGATCCCTTTTTAGCACCACCAGCCATAACTGCTGGTGACATGGCTGAAGTTACTGAAAGTAATTCTCTGTTAAAACTGCTCATTCTATATATTAATTATCTTTAAAAAAAGAAAAATAAATTGAAAATAATAATTTTTATATATTAAACACACACAGAATTAAGCATTACATTTTAATAATATATATGGGCGTCCCAGGTTTTTTTGTATGGTTAATGAAAAATAATGTACATAATAATATTATATTAAATAAATTAGATAACATTAATAATTTGTATTTTGATGCAAATTGTCTTTTTCATCCAAAATGTTTCGATATTTTAAAACTATATTCACAAATTACAGATGTAAATAAATTAGAAGAATTGATGATAGATCGTATAATAAAATATATTAATTATATTATCACCTTTGTAAATCCATCAGATAATATCTTTATTGCTGTTGATGGAGTAGCACCAATTGCTAAGATTAATCAACAACGTAAACGTCGTTATAAATCTGTTATTGATAAAGAATATAATGAAATGTTAAATGAAAAATATAAAAAAGAAAAAAATACATCTTGGTCTAATATAGTTATTACACCAGGAACTAAATTTATGACAAAATTAGATGCTTCTTTACAAAAATTACAAAAAGAAAATAATAAAATTATTTATTCATCTTATAAGGAAGAGGGTGAAGGCGAACATAAAATTATAAGATATATTAAACAACAAGAAGAAAAAAATAAAGAAAAAGTTAGACATGTTGTATATGGATTAGATGCTGATTTAATCTTTCTGGCAATGTCAGCACATTCAGATAAATCAGAAATGTTTCTATTGCGAGAACTTCAACATTTAAAAAAAATGGAAACAA
>JACCDO011661951.1_pt1 | contig 10612 bp, 5 predicted proteins | sample 7446101 | NCBI WGS metagenome assembly JACCDO01 (sample SAMN15323440, study PRJNA562643) | freshwater metagenome | isolation source: river surface water | place: USA:Blue River Watershed | collected 2017-08-16
CACCCTTTAGGGCGAGCGTAGCGGTAGTTTTAATTATAAAACACATATACTTTTTGATTAGTAATTGCTACAAGTCCTCCAGAACCTGTAATTGTGAGGCCGCCAATCGCATTGTCAGGTGAAGAGAAATTATACGTCCAAAGGATTGTTCCAGTGGCACCATCAATAGCGTTTATACTTTGGCTTGGGTAATCACCTGGACAGTATACAGTATCATTGGCAGAAGGGTCATAATATACATCTGTGATAATTTGCCGATTATACATATTCAGGCTTGGCTGTGTCCATATTAGAGCGCCAGTGCTCGGATTTAGAGCATACACTGAGCCATTTCGTGCGCCAATATAAATATTTCCAGAGTTACCGATGGCCGGTGCGGCTTGAACGACATCTGATCCGCCTGGGATTGAATAAGTCCAGTTGACGACGCCGCTGTGGTAGAGTGCTACAAGATTACTACCAGAAGGCACATAAATATTTGTCCCATCAATTGATATTTTTCCATATGTAAAATCAAAATTGGGAATTCCCGTGACGGTTGTGCGTGATAGCTCAGAACCATCTGATGCTCGGATTTTATATAAATAGCGACTACCAGAGGATTGTCCAAAGACATAAATAAATTGCATATCGGTGGTCATTACCATAGCAGATAGACTTGTAGGGGAGCCAGTGAATGTTGTTTGCCATAGTGCTGTGCCATCTGATTTGTCGAACTTGGCGATGCCTGAATTAAGTACAAGTCCAAATAGGTTCTCACTGGAATCAAGGAGCATTTCTTTGTAAATGCCACCGCCGGCGGTACTTGGCTGAAGACTACTTCTCCAAGTGGGATATCCGATTCGTGGATCAACGCGCCAGTACGATACTTGTGAAGGACCATATAATAAACCAGATGAATCACATACTGGATTGGCTTGTAGTTTATCATTTACAAATGTTGAAGAATCGACGTATGTTTTTTCATATTGCGTCATGATGCGGAAAAATAAATCGCCACTACTTGGATCAGTTACAGTATTATCTAGATACAATGTACCATTATTTAAATAAAAGGGCTGTGTATATCCACCAAAAATATAATTTGAATAACTTGTAATTGTTGTTGGTAAATTGCGTGTCGTCATACTGTGTGGTGATAAAGCAGTCTTTTGATTATTATAAAGCGGAACATATATAGTATATGGACCAGACAATGATGGTGGTGTATACACGCCACGTGTCATATTTTGAATGGAATAAGGTATATTTGCGCTAGGTGGATTATAGCCAATAGCACCTTTTACTTCAATTTTGTATGGAGCAATCTGCTGCCCATTTAATGGTGGTGTTCCTGGTGTACCATATTGATTACCAGCAAGTAAAGACATGCAGGCATAGATCTTCTGCGAGGTTGATTCTGATTTTATTAGAATTAAATCATATAAATTGTTATATGTTGTATTGCCCGCTTTAATATAATTGATTGATACTGATTCTCCTAAAATATTGCTAAATGTATTATATGTACTTGCTTGAGTAAATCCTTCAATACTAGCATATCCAGATAGTGTACTTGAATTACTGACTGTTAGGCGAAATGTGCCAATATCAGATGAAGCACCTATTGTATATAAACCAATTTGGAAAGTATTTCCTGTTGTTTGCAGTGTTTGGCTAGGGAATTGGAAGGCAAACTTGAAATCCTCAACGGCACCAAAGTATTGTCTAGAAGCGAATGATATATTTGTACCACATAGATTCACACGCGTATCACTGACAAGTTCATTCTCAGTAATTGGAGGAGAGGCACTTGGGTTATTGCCAGAATAGTATTGTAGCCAATATGCGTAGTATGTTGTACTCACAGTTGTATCTGTGCCACTTGGACTGGCAATAAAAGAAATATAATCGCCAATCGCGAGGCCAATAAACTCTGGTATATTGAGAGTAGTTTCTGTTAGTGCCTCGGCAATTGTAATTGGATATGGAGAAGATGTGATCTTCACACCATTAATAGCAGGGTATACAGTGATATCTGGTGAAGCAGTACATGTGTATTTTACATCTCCATTAGCGGGATTCAAGCTATTAATATATATTACAATTGGTACAGTAGCTGTATATGGGCTGGAAATAATAAAACCACCTGTCGTGTAAAAATCAATTGGTATACCATCTGTAATTGCGCCACCATTGGCCAGGGCTTTCAAATACTCATTTGCGGCTAACTGACGAGTAGGTGGAGAAGTATCTACTTGTTGAGTTGATGTTCCTGGAATCACCGTTGAGTTCACACGAACATATGCCTGGGCTTCTGCTGTGGACGTGTATGATAGAACACCTGTTGTGAGGTCAAGCCCTGTAATAGTAACAAATGGTGGTGTTGGTGAGACAACTGTCCATGCCGCAGTAGTAATAGTATCTAATCCATCAATAGTGACCAATGTTATTTGATCACCATTTGCTATAGTTCCACCATATAATGTGGTTTTTAATTGAGAAGCGGTTAAGTAGGATGTACTTGGGCTATTATTTGATAAAGTCACAGTAGATGCGCCAGAATCCGCACCATTGACGTATATTTTGGCTTTTATAGCAGCCGTGCTGGTATATCCAATTGTGCCATCTGTGCCACGGAAGTAATTGATTGTTGCGACAGGTAGTGTTGGGAAGGTCATTGTGTAGGTATTGGAAATGGTCACATTATATGTATTTTTGATGATAATAGCAGATCCATCAGCAACGGGACCACCGTTGATCGACGCCACGAGCGGCGCGCCGAAAGGATAATCCTGGCTGCTCTGGACAGTGAAGACTTGGGTAGTGCTTACACCGTTGACGTAAGGTGATGCGTTGAATCCTGAATCTGTGGATGTATAGCTCAAGGTTCCTGTGGCTTGATTGACATTTGTAATTGTAATTACAATGGGGTCTGGTGGCGCAGCGGTAAATGTATTTGACATAAATGTAGATGTTTTATCTGTGCCGAGTTTGACTTGATCTCCTGAGACGAGGAGGCCGCCAAATTGGCTAGCTTTCAGTTGGGAGAGTGTAACCGTACTTGAACCCGAAATCGCATAGAAACTGGACCCATAGGAAGTACCATTAATGAACACTGACACGTAGGATGTTGCTGCGGCGGTGTAGTATAAGACACCATTTGTATAATCAATAGATGTGATTGAAATTGTTGTTAGAACCGGTGGCACAATTGGATAGATTATATTAGAATAAATTGTTCCTGATTTACGGAGCTCCACTGGATGGCTATTGCCGACTGTGCCGCCGCTGTATATATTACCTTTGAGTGCTGCGTCTGTAATAGTATCGGTGGGTGTATTGGTTGTGAAAGTAATGCCTGATGCGACATTATTGATATATACTTCAACTGTTTCTGTTGCTGATGTAGAATAGGAGAGCTGACCAGTAATAGTGTCAACACTCGTAATGCTAATCGGTGGCGTGAGGGAGGCTGTGTATGTATTTGATATTTGTAGACCTGGGTTGGGTGCGCCAGCGGTTGTAGTGGCTGCCATGGCAATATCATCATTATTTTGTGTCGACCCGCCATAGTAAATTGCTGCGAGAGCTGCGACAGTGAGCGTTTGGCCAGAACCATTGGAGAGTGTAAAATCAGAGCCAGTATTTGTGCCCTCAAGGCGCATTACAGCGTGGATTGTTGAGGTACCTGGCAGAACGGCATCATAGGAAACCTCGCCAGTTGTAAAATCAATGGCGGTGATAGTAACGCAAGGAATAGATGGAACTGATGACGTAATTGTGTTTGAAATCGAGGATCCCGATTCGTAAATTTCAATTAAAGTATTATTGGCAAGAATTCCTCCATACAAGTCGCTTATAAGATCATCATTTTGATATGTGCCAGTTGGCGTTGTTGTCGCAAATGTAATTCCAGATGGCGCGCCATTGAGGTAAATTTCAACGCTTGGGCGAATAGAATCTGACTCGTAGGAGAGTGTACCCGTTTCTTCGTCGAGGTCGAGGAGAGTAAATGGGGCTGTAATTGCTGCTGTGAAAGTATTGGATAAGATATTAATACCAGAGCCAGTATTAATTTCAAAGGTAATTTCATCGCCGTTGTTTAATTGTCCTCCATTTGCGACTGATTTGAGTTGCGTTCTATTCACAGTTTGTGGCGACGCGGAGCCCGTAAAAGTTTGTATAGAGCCGATCTGAGAGCCATTAATCGCGACATATGCTGAAAAATCACTTGTTGAGCTAAATGTCATATCGCCAGTTGTGTAATCTATTGCTGTAATTGTTACAAATGGCAGAGTTGGCACTGTGACAGTGAATTCTGGTGAAATTGGTGTATTACTTACGTCGAGGGCCAGGCGTAGTTTATCAGCATTAACAAGTGGTCCACCATATGTAACTGATTTAAATATACTCTGTGTTTGCGATCCCGATGGAGCTGATAGCGTGAATTTTGTGCCAGTTGGTGTGCCATTTTTGAGCACTTTGACAACGACCGCCGCGGGTGCTGCGTATGCTAGAAGCCCTGAATACTGATTTAGCGAGTCAATTGTGGCAGATGGACTTGTAGGGAATGATGCGGTATACGGATTTGGTAATGAGAGAACATAACCAATATCGGTTGCTAAAGTGATTGTGTCGCCATTATTGAGGGGGCCGCTATATATGCTAGCAATGAGATCGCTTGTTGTGATGGTTGACGCGCCCACGGGAATTGTGTATTGTGTGGCCTTTTTTACACCATTGATATACAAATAGACCTTGGCGGGTTCTGTTGCGGTTATTGATAGGGTGCCCGTATTTGTATCAAGAGAGGTGATTGATATTGGAGTATTGGAGACAGTAATATTAAATGGACTTGTTATCATTGTGCCCGAAGCTGTTCCAAATGTGATGTAGTCGCCGTCGGTCACTGAGCCACCATACAAGTATGAGAGTAGAGCAGAGTTGGTGAGGCTCTGTGCTCCTGATGTAGCGCTAATTGGACCTGCTATGCGAATACCGTTTTTGTACAAGTAGAGTGTCATAGGCGCAGTTGTACTGAATGATAGTGTTCCAGCGGAGGTGTCTAATGAAGTCATAGATGCCGTTGGTAGTGACACTGTATAAGAATCACTAATAACAACACCCGCTGCTGTTGTCAGCGTGACTACGTCGCCATTTTCTAGAGTGCCGCCTTCAAGATAGGAAATTAGACCGTTATCTTGGCGCGTAGATGCTGATGCGATAGAAGTTAAGAAAGAGCATTGTGTGCGTGTACCATTTATAGTAACATATGCTCGCATAATTGCGGTTGAGTCAAATGTCATTGTGCCTGTGACATAATTAATATCAGTAATATCGGCAGTTGGGAGTGACGGCGTTGTGACTGTTAGCACATCAGATACTGTTTCTGCATCTGTTTTAAGACGAATAGTGTAAGTCGTACCATTAGAGAGAGGGCCACCATATGCGGCACTGACAAGTAATGGTGATATGATAGTTTTTTGATATAAGGTACCTGTATAAATTGGATCACCTGTTGCTGCGCCGTCATCAATGGACAAGTAGGCTGTGATATTCGCACTGGGGGTGAATGTAAGAGCGCCAGTTTCGAGATTGACTGAGTCTAGGGTTACGCACTGAAGTGCGGGCGCAGTGACGGTGAGGGTATTTGAAATTTGGACAGCGGCAGCCGCAGTTTTCATTGTAATTTGATCACTATTTGTAAGATCACCACCGTAAGGGAGAGCTTTGAGTTCATCGCGAGTAACTGTAAGGAATGTGTCAACACCCGTTGTAAAAGATGGCGTAAGCTGTGTTGAGTTGCGATACACGTAGACAGAGATCGCAGCAGAGGAATTATATGTTAATGTACCAGTTTTTTGATTAATGTTACAAATAGATACACTTGGAATTGCTGGGATACTAATTGAATATGTATTTGATATGGGTTGAGTGGGAGAAAGAAGAATCTGAACTTGATCGTTGTTCTGTGCTGTGCCGCCATAGATAATTGCTTTGAATGCGTCATTTGTAATTGTAGATGTGCTGGCAAGTATATCACTAAATCCAACAGCAACACCATTGACGCGTACCAGTGCAGCCGTTGCGGGGAGATCTGACGTGTAGGTGAGCACGCCGGTCTCCGCATTTACATTTGAAATTGTGACCGTTGGCTGAACCATAACTCTAATTTATGAGTGTCAAAAAATAGAGTTATTTTACGATTTTTGCCTTTATACAAGCTGCCCAATGAGGCCAATTGCTTTGATACACATCAGTACAACAAATAATGATAGAAGGAAGCGCTGGATAGCTTCTGAATCACTGCTTGTTGGGATTGGCTGCGGCTTGGGCACTTCCTCTTCCTCACAGTTGCTATCAGAGGTGGTATCAGACTCGGAGTCTGACTCTGAGCCACTGTCCTTAAGAATGGTCATGGCTTCGACAAGTAGGTCGGCAGAGCAGCCCTTGAGTAGCTGCATTCCACAAGTCGTAATCTTGAGTCCATCAGATTCAGTATGCGCGTCCAGCAGATCAAAGAAGTAAGAACTGCGAATAATATGCTCACGATTGATATTAAAATACCTCTGGCCATTTACATCAAACTCTTGGATCATAAGCGTATTACCGGCTGCGTCGCGGAAGAAATTATAGCCACGATCATCATCATCATGCCGATAATGATACTCAATATTGTCAACTTCATCCATCCATTGCCGCATCTCGGGCGGCGCTGACTGTAGACCATTTGCTTGGGAAAATGTTTCTGATTCACTGCTTGTGTCTGACTCTTGGTCTGACTCTTGTTCCGACTCTTGGTCTGACTCTTGGTCTGACTCTTGGTCTGACTTTTGTTCCAAAACAGGCTCCGCAGTGACGGGCTCAACTTCGGCAAAAAGTGGCTGAACGATGTCATCCGATGCCGCCGCTTCAGCTGCCGCAGCAGCAAGGACCGCAAGGTTTGATACTTCAGGTAGAGCTTCGACTTCCATACTGACAAGTAGAGGTTAAGGAGTTTTATGCCCTGCTTAAGTAGATGAAAGATGCCCGACTTTTCACCCGGTTTTGAAGTTCGACCTGTCCAGCCTTCCGATTATCAGTCAATATGTCGTATATACTTGGCCACGTTTCCATGTATAGACGACAATGACTTCATATCCTCATATCTTTCCCGAAACCCCCAGTCCAGCCTGGCTTTGTTAGACAGAACCAGGCTGAAAGAGCCGACATTGATTGGGTTTGGGTTAGTGTGTCCTTACGTCGACGACGAGCTGCCACGGGTGCGCAATAAACTTTGGTTTCTTGCTATTGATCCGACGGTGCGCGGCGGCGGTGCGGGATCTGTGTTACTGGATGCCATTCTAGCAGCCGTTGGCGACGAAGGACTGTGTCTCGCACCAGTGAATGAAGAACGCATCATTCACTGGTATGAAAAGAAAGGTTTTCGCATTTGTCGGCGACTCCCGTTTGTACATCAGGATATCCCTACTTGTCTAATGACCAGTGATAGTTCGGCAGATACTATTACTTTGAGCAGCGGATCGCGACGTGGTTCTGAAGAGAGCCTTGGGGCTTTTACAGATTAGCATACGCACGCTCTTCACTAAAATTTGTATCAATGCGGATTTCTTCTGGTTTGACTACTTTGGGTTTTGGCACAGGTTTCTTGTGGAAAATATTCATGTAGAGTTCTTGAACAATTTCCATGGCCGCAGTATTAATCTCGGGCTCCGGTGTATTTGTTAACCATTCAACGATGGTGCTGACAGGTAGGAGTGTGGCATCTATTTTCTTATCGCCGGAGCAGCATGGGTGTTTAGATGCTAGGGCTGGCAGACGAATGGAAAGCGCATTGTCGAGTGTTTCGACGAGTGGTGATCCGAATGTCGGCTTTGGCTTTGATGGTTTGAGTTTGTTTTTGATGGTTGTCAGGACATACGGGATTACAATGGAAGACAGCTGTGTAATTGGCGCAACAACAGCATTAGAAATTGCTTGTGATATCGCAACAGTGCGGATAACATCTGCTGCGACATCGGAGGACTCGTAGGATGTAAATGCGAGGATGTAGATCATGGTAAACGTTGTCCAGCCAAGGAGACCGCTGACGAGTGCCCAACTTTTACCTGTGTGGACTGGGAAGAATCGGTATGGTAGGCACGGTTCTTTAGCAGCCTCTTTGTTGGGGATCTGGCGAGTAACTTGGCGGATGAGAGTGCGGAGGCTTGGCTGGGTTTCGAGTGCAGGAGGTCGGCGACGGCAGCGGCAGTGACTTGCGAGCCAGCGGATGGCTTGAAATGCGAAGTTTACTTCCAATGCTTCTGCTGTGGAATCCGCATTGGCACCACCTTCGTCGAGTGCCGTTAAGACAGCAGCGGCTGCAGCAGCAACTTCTTGACCTGCCTCGGTCGACGTTCCTGTCATCACGATGGATGCGCGTCGTGGTTTACTGGAGGAGCGCAGAGACTTTAGTTTTGGTTTTCCTGTACTGCCTTCTGATTCCGATCCAGAACTTGCAGGGGAGCTATCACCAGCAATAGCAGCAGGAACTGACTTCAGGCGTGCAAGTAGAGGCTGGCCTTGCTTAATAATTTCCTCTGGTGTTAGTTGGGCAAGAGCGCGTTCGAACGCACGTCGACGAGAGACTTCTGCCATGAGCTCGGGGTAGCGGACAGTGTACTCCCACTGACCGGCCTTGGTCATTAGCATTCGTAGAGCTGTAACTATCGGCGTCGTCAGCGCTGAAGACATTAATGAAAGGACTAAAGTTTCTATTGGAGTAATTGCAGGGAGAGTCTCACCTCCAACAGAGCCATTCTTGTAACCATAGAAGAAGATTACAATAGAAACACTTGTAAAGAAGCCAGTCATGGCAAAAAGAGCTCGGAGGACGCGTGGAGTAGCAGGATCGTAACGGACAAGTAGGGATGTATAAAAGTGCTGGTGGAAGAGACGGCGCCACCAGAATTCGAGGATCTTCTTGAGAGGGTTGCCACGTGGTAACACACGCTCACGGAGAACTTTGCGCTGGTTGGCGCCGCGAGGAAGTGTGAAGAAAGCCTTGGTGAGGAAGCGATCCCACACTGAATCATCAGTGAGACCGCATGTTTTGCGAATATCCTGGAGTTGCGGGATAAGTTCTAACATTTTGCTGTAGGCGCCAATTGCCCGTTTGTCGAGATTGTTAAGAAAGAATATGAGAAGGAATGTTGTTGCGGCCATTATAAGGAGAAAGACAAGTATGGGAATGGTCTTCGAGGAGAGGGCTTTTGTGAATAGATCAACAATGCCTTGACCGACGCCGGCTTGGACATCTGCGAGAGCCTTGAATCGCGCTGCGAATTCAGTCAGATGGTCACAGGAACACTGTGTTTGGCCCGTCGTGTTGTCATATATTGTTTCACAGCCATCTGATAGCCATTGGCGGGAGGTTGCGTTGTAGTATTCGCACTGGATGGTTTGGCTAGCGTTGGGCTGCGTCGCAGGCGCAGGGAAGCCCATAACGAATGGTTGGGTGAGATTTTGGACTGAAATTTCTGATCCATTTACGCTGAGACCAATACTGTAAGTTGGCTGGTCAACACCAGAGGCGGCGAAGTGAAGAGGTGCTTGGATGTTGCCGAGGGCGGCTGCGAGAGGAGGGACATTTAGGGTGGAGTTCTCGCTGAGAGCAAGGTTTGCTTGTGCGGTTGGGTCGACTTTGACGACGGCGAGGGCGAAGCCTGTGGAGGGATCACCGAGGACAAGAGGTTGGCCGACAGGTAGTGAATTGGTAAGTCCTTGAGCAAGGTTCTGGAGGAGAGCGCCATTTGATGCGAGCGTTTCTGCTGTCGGCTGCATGTTGGCCAGGAGATCGACGATGGCGGCGCCGCGTGTTGGATCTATATTTTCAGTGCCGAGGGCGGAGACGAGGTTGTTGAGAGCGGAGAATGCCTGGGATTCTGGGATCGCGCCTTGGACAGATCCGAAGCCCGTGAGAAGATTGTCGAACTGCGTTGGGGAGATTGGCTCAGAGAGAATTGCCGTCAAGTTTTGGAGGAATTGCTGGCTTGGCTGTGGCGTTTGGGTGAAGTTGAATGGTGTTTGGCTGAGAAGTAGTGATGGTGTAAGCAAAAAGAAGCTCATTGATGGTGAGAGTGTAATTGACAGACTCGGAGTTGTTGTCAGGCTAACAGAACTACTACTTGTCAGGCTTGGGGTGTTGCTAGCAGAGCTGCTTGGGGAATTGCTAGCAGAGCTGCTTGGGGAGTTGCTTGGCGAGTTGCTTGGGGAGATGCTTGGAGAGTTACTAGCAGAGTTGCTTGGGGAAGTGGAACTACTACTCGTCAAACTAGTACTTGGTGTTTGCGTGCTTGATCGGCTTCCACTTGTGGAAGGTGAACTTGTCGAAGACGACGTCTGACTTCCACTTGTGGAAGGCGTATCACTTGCTGAAAGAGATGGACTCAGACTTGTAGATATTGAAGGAGAGTTGCTTGGAGAAGTTGAAGGAGAGTTGCTTGGAGAAGTTGAAGCTGAGTTGCTTGGAGAAGTTGAAGGAGAGTTGCTTGGAGAGTTGCTTGGAGAGTTGCTTGGAGAGTTGCTTGGAGAGTTGCTTGGAGAGTTGCTTGGAGAGTTGCTTGGAGAACTTGAAGCTGAGTTGCTTGGA
>JACCDO011369025.1_pt1 | contig 10611 bp, 8 predicted proteins | sample 7446101 | NCBI WGS metagenome assembly JACCDO01 (sample SAMN15323440, study PRJNA562643) | freshwater metagenome | isolation source: river surface water | place: USA:Blue River Watershed | collected 2017-08-16
CATGCCCTGGAAGAAGAGCGATCAGCGTCACGCGGTCGTGGTGGATGCGCGCGGGGTCGTCAGGCTACGTCTTCGCGATGCCGAGGTTCACTCTACTTCTGCTGCAAACGCGGTGGGTGAACTGAACCGTCGCCTGGAAGCTTCTGCAATTTATGGCGACGGCGGAGTGAGCTACCCCTACCCGTTTTTCCTCGTCGGAGACCGGGTGATTGACCTATCCCGATTAAATAGCCCCGCTCATTGCGCCAGCGTTCTTGAAATGGAAATCAAGGAAGTGCCGCCGCAATCGCCTGCGGTCCTCATTCTGACCCATCACCAAGGTCCCGAACAGGAGAACTAAGTTTCTATGACTCTCACCACTTTGATTCAAGAATCCGAAGTACTGCCGGTCTTGGTCTCTTTGCCGAAGAACGACATTGAGCTCGCAAAAGCGGCCATTCGCGGTGGCGCCGCAGGGGTGAAGGTCCACCTCAATGCGCACCATCGCGCCAGCGGAACGGTGTTTGGAACCTTCCAAGAGGAACTCCCTTTTCTAAAAGAACTCTCCGCACTCGGTGTTCCGCTCGCCATCATGGTGGGCCAAGAAGTGGTCCCCACGATCGCTGAAATGAACCAGCTTCGAGACCTCGGATTCCAAGGCTTCAATCTTTACCTCCACCATCTGCAGCCCTGGCTCTTAGAGGCGCCCCTTCGCCCGATCCTTGCCCTTCCGCATGCTTGGACAGAACAGGATATGGAGAAACTTCTTGCGGTCAAAGACGCTTGGATCGAAGCCAGCATCGTTGACCCTTCGGATTACGGCAAGCCGCTCACCGAGGAAGACGTGCAGCAGTACCAAGAAATCGTGAGTCGCTCGAAGCGTCCGGTCATTGTGCCTTCTCAGAAAAAGGTCACAGTGGCGGACCTTTCAAGCCTGAAAAAAGCGGGCGTCAGTGCACTCCTAGTCGGCGTCATCGTCACAGGCGCCACCCCAGAATCGATGGAAGCTTCGGTTCGCTCCTTGGTTGACGCAAGTCACGCCCTCACCTGAGACTCGGGATTCAGGGAGAACTTGCGCCCATCATGACCGCCTTACGCTTAGCTCTCATTCCGCTGGACTGTCGTCCCTGCAATTTCGAGCAGGTGATGGACTTGGCACGAGCCGTTGGCATTCAGGTGATGAGCCCTCCTGAAGCGCTGGTCCGCTCTCATGGCGAACGCCCCGACCGCTTCCACGCGCTGGAGGCATGGCTTGAGAAGACTCTCCCGCAGGTCGATGCTCTGGCCATCAGTCTCGACCAGTGGCTTTATGGGGGCTTGATTCAATCCCGCAAACTCAGCACCGCCTCGACCGAGAACGTCTCGGAGAGGCTGGGTCGACTTTGGGAAATCCTGAAGCGCACCCCTTCCGTTCGCGTCCACGGATTTCAAATTCTTCTACGTCTTTCGGTCACCGTGAATGCGCAGCAATCGGAAGCCGACTGGAGAAATATTTTTCAGTACTCGGTGGTGGCTGGAAAAATCGAAAGTGCCAAGCGGCAGGGAAAAGATTCGCCCGAGCTGGAACAGGAACTCGCGCAGCTGAAAGCCCAGATTCCAGCTGAACTCCTCAGCGAGTACCTGAAAGTTCGCGAACGAAACCATCAAGCCAGCCTTGCCGTTGCCAGTCAGGTGGGTCGCTTTTCAACCCTGGTTTTCGGCCAGGAAGACTGCGCCCCTCAAGGGCTGCACCGCGAAGAAAAGAATCGTCTTCGAGAAGCCCTTCAAGCTCAGCCTGAAGAAGCACGCCCAGCGTGCCATGTCCTGACCGGAGCCGATGAACTGGGGTTTATGTCCTTGATGAGTGCTTGGATGGGCCATCAGAACATTCCCGCTGGAAATCTGCCCCTTGAGATTCGGGTCATCGAGCCCGAAGGGTTTTCACCCGCTTGGGGAGATTGGGACGAACTGCACGATTCACTTCAAGCTGTCTCGGCCTATGAAGACATCCCTGTGGGAAATAACTTGGCCCTTCACCTCGCACCTTCCCCGTTTCGAGCTGCAACGGAAGGTGAGAGCGGCCCTGTGATTTGGGTCGTCCCGTTTGATCGCGATGGCCAAAAGGATTTGTGTTTTGCCCCAGCTGAAGCCCCCGAGCCGGGATCTGAACGGGAAAAACTCTACCAAAGCTTAGCCAAACAAATTCGCCCAGGCGATGCGCTCCTGGACCTCACTTACGGTAACGGAGCCGACCCCGCCCTGCTCACGGCTTTGACTGAAGTGGGCTTTCGTCTGAATCAACTCTCAGCTTTCTCCGCCTGGAACACTTCAGGCAATCGCATGGGCTCGCTCATTGCCCAATTAGCTTTTCAAGTGCTGGGCAAGTACGGGGAGACTTGGAATGAAAGGGCCGATCGCGCCTTTCTGGAAGCCCAGGTCCTTGATCACGGTGCCTACCAGGCCTTAATCCGAGGAAAGCTCACCGCGCAGGCCCAAAAAGAAGGACTCAATCCCTGGGCCCTTCCTCCTGAAGATTGGAAGAAGCTCAGCCAAGAAGCTCATTCCTTGGTGCAAGACCAAGCCAAAGCCTGGGGGTTTGAACTTCATCCACGCTCTTCTTTGCCTTGGCCACGGCTTTTTGAAATTTCCATTCGCGGTTGACTGTAGGGACTTACCCACACTGAGTGAGGCCTTTTCCCTACGATTGAAAGTGGTTCAATTCTGAACCAACGGAATTTCCTCGTATTATTAAGGATTTGAAAAATCCGCCCTATCGGCCCAAGGGTTGCATTCATTGCGGGGCATGAACCGCGCGCGCTCTTCATTACCTAAAGCCGATCGAAAAAAAGACGCCTCCCCACGGCAACTCGGGCTTCAGGATTTTCATCCCTATGGTCCTGAATACGAAGCCTATCTCGAGAACCCGACTCAGCTTCCAACGCGAATCTGTCGCGATGAAATTTCAGGACGTCTCTACGAAATTCCACAGCTTCTCACCGATCCGCCGGCGCCCTTCGAACGAAAGCCTGGTCTTCCGGTGCTCTCCGAATCTGGGAACGGAGTTCGGCCGACACGCGAGTCGGCGATTCTTCAGGGCGCTTTGGACCTCTTGAAACGTCATGATTTTTTCCCAGCTTTTCTCAACGAGTCCTCCGGTACTCGAATCGATCCCATCGAAGTCATCTCTGAGGAAAGCCTCGACGTTTTGAGGGAGCGACGACTTTCTATCTGGGTCGTTCAATATTCACCCGATTCTGAAGTCCCCTTGCTTCACCTGTTCTTGCACTCTCCGCATACTCAAACTCTGGCTCGAGGCTCAGGCGCAGGCCTCACGCTGAAGGCCGCCGCGGAATCGGCGCTTGAAGAAGCACTTCAGATGCTCGAGGCTCACTCCGTTGCCGAAAGCCTAGGCCGCGGCAAAAGGCCAGACTACGACACTTGGGCTACGTCCGTCGTCATCCACCGAGTGATTCGCACTCTCGAGCGCTTTCCCCGAGGCTACCCAAAAGGGCTGGTCTACACCGAAGAAAAAACCCTCCTACAGGCGGTCATGCGCACCTTGAAGGCGATGGGACTACCGCTCCTCGTAGTCGAGCCGCGCTGCCACGCCAAAGGGCTCTGTAGCGCCAGGGTATTGATACCGGGCCTGACCACTTCGCCGAACGCCTCTTTGAGTCGTGGGGGAGAGGCGTTGATTGGGGCATCATTCCGCTGGGCAGTCCCCGTCTGAGAAAAAAAATCCCCGGACCTGCCCGTTTTGCTTTTCCGCACGAAGCGAAATCACAAATCCGAGTCAGGTCCGGGGCTCTGAGCTTGATTCACCGATTCCGGACCGGACTGCCTTGGACCGGAACTCCTTCACAGGAGCTCACGATCCGGCCCGCCTAAGTCCCGGGATTTTCAGCGGGCCGGAGCCAGCCGGCCACGCACCGGTATCAGGCCGCAGACTTGCTCTCGCGAATTCGCGAGCGAATCTTCTTCATCAGCTCGTCGCTCATGGTGTTAATGTTGTGAGCGCTCTGAGCATGCTGCTTCACCTCGCGCACGATTTCCTCGTCGGTCTTGGCTTCGACCTTCCAATCACAGTCCATTCCGATGTCCTTGCAACCAAAGGTCTTCATTTTCGCCTCCACGCGCCTTGTATGCTTTCCAATCAATGCAATCGGTGTGCAAACCCCTAGGCTGCCGGGTTATGCTGAGCCGCATCGAGCAACCGATGACTCATCCCCACTGGATCGACGCCCATTGCCACTTAGCGGACCCCCGCTTGAAAGCAGATCTTTCTGAAGTTCTCGCTCGGGCGCAAAAAGCCGGAGTCGACCGCTTCGTGCAAGGCGGGATCGATCCAGCCGACTGGGAACGGCAGGAGTCGCTCGTCTCAGCACGCCCGCCTGGACAAATTCTCGCCGCTTACGGGCTTCACCCTATGTGGGTTGCTGAAAACCCGCAGGACGCCTGCGAAGCAGCTCTGAAGGGCCTGGCTCAAAGGCTTCAGCCTGGCCCAAAAGCCCCCGCTGCTCTAGGAGAACTCGGACTCGATCACCGTCCTCGCTTTGGCCCAGAGACCCGACCCCGGCAGCTGGAGTTCGTCCAAAGGCAGCTCGAACTGCCGGAAGGGCGCTCCCTGCCACTCATCCTCCACGTGGTACGAGCCCACTCCGAGGCCCTCCAGGCGCTCAAAGCCGCTTCCTCTCGCCGCCCCCTGCAAGGCATCGTGCACTCCTTTTCGGGCAGTTTTGAGGTGGCTCGGCAGTACTTAGACCTCGGATTTTTCATCTCCGTCGGTGGAACGATCGTGGGGCTCCAGTCTTTTGAAAAGACGGCGAAAACTGTGATAAAGCTCCCGCCCGATCGATTGGTGCTGGAAACCGATTCTCCCGACCAACCTCCCCCCAGCTATGCGGGTCGCCTGAACGAGCCGGCTAGCCTCTGGGAGGTGGCTTGCGCCGTGGGAACCCTCCGAAACGAAGCACCCGAGGTGGTCCTCGACCGCTCGAGATCGAATCTGGAGAAGCTGTTCCCGTGGAAACCCTAACCAACGAAACTCAAAGTCAGTCCCCCTCTCCTGCGCAGGCCCAAGCCAAGCTGCACCGCCGATTTGATCGGATGGCCCGCTTAGTGGGCGATCCGGCGATGCGAAAACTTCGTGACTCGCACGTGATGGTCATCGGGCTCGGCGGCGTGGGCTCTTGGGCCGCTGAAGCGGTCGTTCGCTCGGGTGTGGGTCGCGTCACCGTGATCGATTTCGATCAGATCTGCATCACGAACTCAAATCGCCAGCTTCATGCGCTGACCGGGATGGTGGGTCAGTACAAAAGCGACGTCATGGCTGAGCGCCTCCGCAAAGTGAACCCGGCGGCACAGGTCGACGGACTTCAGAAGTTCTACAATGCTTCGAGCAGCGAAGAGATTTTCGCTTTGAAGCCCGATCTCGTCATCGACGCAATCGACAACGTGACCGCGAAATGCCACCTCCTGGCTCAGTGCCGGGAACGCGGCATTCCCGTGGTCTCGTCCACGGGCTCGGGGGGTCGCATGGACCCGACTCAGATCCGCGTAGCCGATCTATCCCAAACCGAGATCGACCCACTCGCGCGCTCGGTCCGTCGCATTTTGCGCCAGCAATATGGTTTCCCGGAATCTGGGGCTTTCGGCATCACCGCGATTTTTTCGTTTGAGCCTGCGCGCGATCCCATGGAGCTCGACTACGACAACGGCAAAGGGTTTCAGTGCGTTTGCCCGCAAGGCGATAACGGGCTGAATACTTGCGATATGAAAAACCTGATCATGGGTAACGCAAGCTTTGTGACCGGATCTTTCGGCTTTGCGTGCGCCGCTGAAGCCGTGAAGCAACTGATCGAAGTCTGAACTCGAGCAGGCCTGAAAAGAAAAAGGGCCGCTCTCAGCTCACATCGGGACAACTGAGGGCGGCCCTAAAGTTTTGCCTCAATCAGGCGCCTTGCGTCTATTTATGCGCCTTGCGGCGACGGCTCCGATTTCTGAACGATCCGGTTCAGCGGCTTCGAGGTAGCCCAGAACGAAAGCCCTGCCAGGAGACCCAAGCCCGTCAGGAACCAGAAGAACTCGGTCGCCGTCAGGATCTTCTGTTCAAACAGCACGCCGACGTAGCCCGACAGCGTGTTGCCAAAGAAGCTCGACAAGAACCACATGCCCATCATGAACGACAGGATCTTGGCCGGTGCCACTTTCGACACCAGAGACAGACCAATCGGGGACACGTAGAGCTCGCCCAAAGTCAGAAGCAGGGTACAGAACACTGGCCAGAACAAGCTGCCTTTGCCGTCTCCCACCAGGACCGAGCCCACGACCATCACGACGAAGGACAAGCCCAAGATAGCCGATCCCACGGCCATCTTGCCCACGCTCGAGGGCTCGCTGCCTTTGCGTGCCTGCCACGCCCAGAAAATGTCCAGGAGCGGAGCAAACAGGAAAATGAACATCGGGTTAAACGACTGGAAGTAAGTCGAAGGAATCTGCCAGCCGAAGATCGTCGGCCAAACGGTTCGCTCGTCCGCCCAAGTCTGCATGGTATTGCCTTGTTGCTCGTAAACCGCCCAGAAAACGACGTTCAAGAGGCAGAGCGCAACCAGAGCCCAGACCCGCTTCCACTCGTTGGAAGTCAGCGGAGTGCGATCTTTCTTCTCGTCCTTCTTCACAGACTTGGCAGGAATGTCGGCTTCCGGCGCCAAGTGTTTTTGGCCCAAGGCATAGACCACTAGCCCGATCACCATGCCGACGCCTGCAGCGCCGAAGCCGTAATGCCAGCCCAAAGTCGCAGCCAAAGTGCCGCAGATGAAGTTACAGATGAAGGCACCCAAGTTGATGCCCATGTAATAGATCGTGTAGGCACCGTCGCGGCGAGAATCGCCCGCAGGATAAAGGTCACCCACCTGGGTCGACACGTTCGGTTTGAAAGCGCCGTTACCCAAGATCAAAAGGATGAGCGCCAAAAAGAAAGAATTCTCAAAGGCCATGACGAAGTGGCCAAGCGCCATCAGGATGCCGCCCAAAAACACGGCTTTGCGGCGCCCAAGATAGCGGTCAGCTAGGTAGCCGCCCAGAATCGGGGTCAAATAGACGAGACCCGTGTACCAGCCGTACAGAAGCGAAGCATAGGAACCGGGAGTGGCATCAGGGCCCAGGGCCAGCCAACTTCGGACCGTTTCCCATCCCCAAATCAAGTTCGGGTCGCCTTCCACTCGCGCTTCGCCCCCTTGAAGGACTTGGCGGCTGGTCACAAACAAGTAGTTCACCAAGTAAAGTTTCAGAAGACCGCGCATGCCGTAATAGGAAAACCGCTCCCACATCTCGGCAAAGAAGAGGATTCGGAGTCCTTTTGGGTGCTTCCCAAAAATATTCCAGATGTTGGTTTTCTCCGTAACCACAGCGGCAGTCGACGACGTCATGCCGTTTCGCCTAACTCATGGCTGGGTGAAAGTCTTCAGATTTTTGAATGACTAGGCATCAGCTGGGGCTTAATTGGAGCTATTCTTCGGCTACCAAGCACTCGAGAAAACCCCTCATCCGGTCGCGGGTCTGTTCTGCATCGACCGAGTTCACAATCCCGAGCATCCCCCGAACCCCCGAGCCTAAGCGCTTGAGACTGGCCCAAGATTTCAGTCGCGCCTGAACCTCAGGTTTTTTGAGCCACGGGGAAAATGCCTCGGAAAAGCCCTGACGGTTTTTCTCGTCCAGGAGCTCTGGATGCCTATCTAGAAGCTCAATCAGCAGGTCAGAAGAATTCGCCAACTTTCTTGAACCGACAGGAATCTTCAGACCGTTCAAATGCGCAGGGATTCGACTTCCTTGCCCTTTTTGAATCAAATCAAAATAAAGGTCCAAGCCCCGCGCCCGCTCCATCGGGTTCGTAAGAAAGCTCCCATCCGAGTTACTCAGAAAGATTTCCGTCACCTCGGCAGCACTCAAGGGGGCCTTCTTAAACAAGTTAGCCCTCTCCTCGCGACTTGCGTCCTTCAACCACCGCTCGGCCTCCTCGCGCCAGGGATCACTCGGATCAAAGGATTTACGCCTAAATTCAGGATGAAGGGTGCCACGGGTTCGCTTGATCTCTAAAATCCAGTCGCGAAGCGAACGGGACTCCTCTTGAGTCACGCCTGCAATCTGTCCTCCCATCAGCATCTCGCGCCACCGCTTGGTCTGCTCGGTCTGACTGAGCGTCCGAGGCGGGCTCCCGTAAGTGACTCGCAGAAGAAGGTCCTGACTGAGCGTCAACCACTCGCTGCCCCGGTGAGCGATCAGGGAAAGCAAGTAGTTCTCGGCCTGCATGGGGTAACCCAAAGTCTCGATCCGCTTGAGGTGCGATTTCTCGCGATTGTTTTCGGAGACAAAGCCTGGATCAATCACCACCCAGCCCTCGTCCGTCAGGATGGTGTTTTTCATGAGACCAAAATCTCCGACCTTCAGATCGGCGTCGTCCCAGCCCTTCACCATTTCTCGAAGTTCGTTCAGGTGCGAGGTGTAGGACCTGAAATGGTCGGGGTTTTCAGGCGTTTTTAAAGCGGCTGCAATCTCTTGCCCTTCTGCGTAGGCCTTAACGATCAGATCAGGCGTTTCCTCATAGGAGGTTCTCGGATCGACTTTCTGGCCACCTTTTCCCTGAAGGAGCCTGAGTCCGCGATAGTCCTGCTTAAAAGAGAAAATTTCATTTTCCTCTCCAGGGGCGTCGACTCGCCTCGGAAACTTCACAATCTGGCGTTTTGCAGGATTGGCGCCGCTTCCGAGCCTTTCTACGAAAAAGGCGGAACCCATCGCCCCTGAGCCTATCTTGTCCCCCAACACCATTTCAAACGGTGGAGCGGTTTTCGGAATCACCCGAATCTTCATTCCACTCGAATTTTCTTTTGCAGCCTCGACTATTTTTTCAATCTGAGTGTACCGAGTGGCGTAGTCTTCGCGCTCATCGATAACCCAAACAGCACCTTCGCCCAGCAGCGCCGACGAATGGAAAAACAGACCAAGAATGAGGGCTCCAAGAAGGCGAGACTTCACCCTCTCTTGTCGGCAATTCCTTAGCCCAAACTGAGGGCGTCAAAAGCCCAACAAGTCCAAGAGGCCCATTGAAATCAATGGCCTTTCAAGGCCTCACGCGGAGTCTGCGACAGGTAATAGTCGTAATCGCCTTCGTAAATCCGCATCTCGCCCCGATCCAACTCAAACACGCGGTTTGCCACGTGGCGCAGGAAGTAGCGATCGTGACTCACGAACATGACGGTTCCATCGAATTCCTTGATCGCGTCGAGAAGTAGTTCGCGCGACTTGATATCCAAGTGGTTGGTCGGTTCATCCAACACCAAGAAATTCACAGGCGTTGCCAAGATCGTGGCCAGCACCACGCGCGATTTTTCGCCCCCCGACAAGACGCCGATTTTCTTATCGACGTCCTCGCCCGAGAACAAGAAAGCGCCCAAGAGGTTACGCACGTAACCTACGGTTGCCTCAGGAATGCGGTCGTGAATTTCCTCAAAAATGGTTTTCTGCGGATTCAGAACTTCCAGCGCATGTTGGCTAAAATAGCCCATCTTTACGCTCGCACCGACTTGGCAAACCCCGTCGGTGGGTTCAGAGGAACCGGTCAGGAGTTTCAGAAGAGTCGACTTCCCTGCTCCGTTCACGCCCACGAGTGCTACCTTATCGAGCCGTCTCACCACGCCAGAAGCGCCGCGAAATACGTTCTTCTCGCGACCATCTTCCAGACGGAAAGTTTTTGAGGCTTTTTCCAGCTTCACGACATCGTTACCGCTGCGAGGCGTGGGCGGAAACTGGAACTTCATCACGCGATCTTCAGCGGGAATCTCGATGCGATCGATTTTCTCGAGCTTTTTCACGCGGCTTTGGACTTGGGCGGCGTGTGATGCGCGGGCCTTAAAGCGAGCAATGAACTCTTCTTCCTTTGCCAGCATCTCGTCTTGCTTACGTGCTTCAGCCAGGAGCTGATCCATCCGAATGCGACGCTCACGCTCGTAGAAGTCGTAATTTCCCGAATAAACCGTAATGGATTTGTTCGCGACTTCCACGATCCGGCTCACCAGGCGGTTCATGAATTCTCGGTCGTGGCTCGTCATGACGAGCGCGCCTTTGTAGGTCTTCAACCAATCTTCCAACCAGATGATCGACTCCAAATCCAAGTGGTTGGTGGGTTCGTCCATCAACAGAACGTCGGGCTGGAGGGCCAAAATCTTGGCCAGCGCAATCCGCATTTTCCAGCCGCCCGAGAATTGCTCGACGCCGCGATCGTAGTCGCCAGGACCGATCCCAAGGCCCGTCAGAATTTCTTTCGCGCGAGAGTCCAGGTCGTACCCGCCGCGGCTCTCGAATTCCATTTGCGCTTCGCCGTAGTCCTCGAGCAGCTTCGTCATCTCATCGTCATCGATGGGATTGACGGCGCTATCTTCCAAGCGGCGTTCATAGTCTTTGAGCTTCTCGGCCAAGATCGAGACGCGGCCTGCGCCGGCTTTCACTTCTTCCAATGCCGATCGCCCGCGCATTTCTCCCACACTCTGCGAGAAATAGCCGACGACCGTTTTTCCTTCGACCGAGACCGTTCCCGAATCCACGCCTTCTTCGCCCGTGATGATGCGAAAAATCGTGGTTTTTCCGGCGCCATTCGGGCCG
>JACCDO010999200.1_pt1 | contig 10610 bp, 7 predicted proteins | sample 7446101 | NCBI WGS metagenome assembly JACCDO01 (sample SAMN15323440, study PRJNA562643) | freshwater metagenome | isolation source: river surface water | place: USA:Blue River Watershed | collected 2017-08-16
CCCTCCAGCCACCTCTCCTCCTTCCTCTGCTGCATGCGCTGCTTCATCCCCTGCGCCCTCCTCTGCACCTTCCTCTGCTCCCTCCTCTGCACCATCCTCTGCACCATCCTCTGCACCATCCTCTACACCATCCTCTGCACCATCCTCTGCACCCTCCTCTACCCCCTCTTCTGCCTTTTTTTTATGTTTAATTTGCGACTCAACATTCATTTGGTCAAATAATCTTTTTTCTTGTTCAGTGAGGTATTCACGTGGTTTTATACTTTCGAAAGGAAATTCTTTTTTTTCGGAATCTGGATAACACAAATCATATAAATTTTGATAAATATTGTATTCTGCTTCAATGTCGTCATCATTTGTGGTGTTAAGTTTACCATCATCATCAATTATTTTAAATAAAGGATATTTATCAGCAAACAATACAGGAATTTCATTTTCTGTGTAACAATTATCAGATATTTCTGATCTAATTTTGGAATATATTTTTTTGTTATTACTAAATAAAACACGTCTTTGTTCCTCTTTTTCTAAATTAATTCGCAATTCTCTTTTTTCTTTTGAATTTTTCTCCATCTTATCAATTAATAATTTATTTTCTTCTTTTGCCTGTTCTTTTATTTCACTTAGTTCTTTTGATAATTTCTCTTTTAATAATATTATTTCTGCCAAACTTAAATCCCCGAATAAATTTTTATCAGTTTCTTTTTCAATAATCTTATTTTTAACATTAATAATTTTATTTAATTCCTTTATTGGATGCGGAGAAGATATTTTTGATGTTGTATAATCAAGCGATAGATAATCAGTATAAATCATTCTATTTTTGGCAATTAAAGATACACTAAACAATTTTTTAATTGCATTAATAATATTATTAATTCTTCCATCTTCAATGCGAATTATATCACCACTTAAATAATAAATATTATAATCAGAATACAGATGAATAAAAGATACATTATCATCATATACACTAAATAATTGAGAATAATGATTTTTTAATTGTGATATATAATTAATTTTTGGATTTAAAGATTGTAAATGAGAAATTGTCGATAATTGGATGTATAAATTGTATAGATATCTATATATTGCTTCTTCGATTGTTTCAAACATTTCTGACATATCATTGTTTTTTATTATATATTTTACTTCACTCATGACAAATATAATTTATAACATAAATCATATTTGGTAATAAAACGCATTATTTTAATTTGTGATAAGTATTTATATTTTTACCAATAACTAATTTTTCCGTTTTATATTGTGGTGAAAAATAAAATTCCTGTACCAAATTTTCCGCTTCATATTTACATATTGGCGAATATTTTATGTGACTTAGTTCATGTTTTGATATTCTTTCATATAATTTATTATATAACATAAATAACTCGTTTAATGTCATAAAACGAACAGTTTTGTCAATATACATCATATAAAAAATATTCGATATCGATGAAACTAATAATATCAATTCTTTATCATCAATAAGTTCTGGATGATTATTATAGAAACATATCATTGTAACAATTTTTTTGTTAATTTTTTTGTTATATTTCTCAAAAAACAAAGAAATTTGTTCAGTTATTTTTACATATTCATCTGTTTGATATATAGCAATATCTTCACTCACACTTCTAATAGGAATACAGTATTTCTCCACATATGTAATAATTGTTTCATTAAAAAAAGTATGGTTTATATCGTTCATTTTTATATATATATATATATATATATAATAACAAAAAAATTGATTTTTAAATTATTTAAAGACTAAAGAAATACTATAAATTATTAAAATGACAACAAAGGTAAAAAAATCAACTAAGCAAATAGAAGAGAAAAACGAAGAAGATTTTGAGAAAGATATTGCTAATAAAGACCTTAATGAATTAAAAGATTTATTTAGTACATATTGCAAACAAAAAGCAAATTGCCAAGACCGTTGTGATATTTTATTTAAAAAAATCGAAGAAGTAAGTGGTGTAAAACAAGAATTAGACACTGGTTCTGAGGAAGAAAATAATGAAAAGAAGACATCTAAAAAGAAAAAAGCAGTAAATAAAGATAGTGAAGAAGAAGTGCCAAAAAAAGAAGTAAAAAAGCCAGTTAAAAAAACTGTTAAAGCACAAACTACTGAATCTGATGAAGAAGAGGCACCTGCACCAAAGAAAGGAGCACCAAAAAAGAAGGATGATTCTGATGAAGAAGAGGCACCTGCACCAAAGAAAGGAGTACCAAAAAAGAAGGATGACTCTGATGAAGAAGAAGCACCAGCACCAAAGAAAGGAGCACCAAAAAAGAAGGATGATTCTGACGAAGAAGAGGTTCCAGCACCAAAGAAAGGAGCACCAAAAAAGAAGGATGATTCTGACGAAGAAGAAGCGCCAAAGAAAACAGAAAAGAAAGGGGTGAAGAAAGTAGCAAAAAAAGAGGAATCTGACGAAGATAACTCAGACGAAGAATCTAGTGCAGAACAAAAGAAAAAGGCTCCTGCAAAGAAAAAAGCCGTAAAAAAATGATTTAATTAATAATTATCAATTATTAATTAATAATGAAAATACAAACAATGAGTATTACCAACGAAACAATAAATAAATTTGTTGTTTGCAATACTCTATCAAAAGCAAAAAATGATGACAATAATAAACCTTCAAAAATATTAAATGACGATAATAATAAAGCACCAAAAATTATCAGCGAAGATATTAAAATAGTAGTAAATATCGATAATAAAGAAATTACAATTTCAACAGAAAATATCTGTAAACAAAAAGATATATGTAATGGAAATACGAAATCATTATTAACTGAAGAAAGTAAAAAAAAGATATTAGAAGAATATATTAATGATATTAATGAAAAAAATAAAAATAATATGCCAATAGATGACAATAAAAAAAAAATAAATGTTGAACCGACAAGAATTGTTGGGAGAAGTAAAAAAAAGATACTAAAAAATAAAACTTATTATTAATTATAAAAATAATTGATAATAATAATATGGAAACTTTTTTAAGTGGTATTACATTTATTAAATTTGCGAAATATATTTATAATTTTACAAAAGATGTACGTTATACAGACAAAGAAGTTTTAGATTACTGGCCGTGTATATGTAAAATAGCATTATTAAAATATTATCCTGTTGGAACAAAATTAACTTTTGAAGATAATAGTGTTAATTTACAGGCTCCTGAATTATTAACGCCAATTAAAAGATATTGTAGTGGCGACTGTCGTGATGACTTGGGTAAATTGTCTTCACCCATAAAAAAAGTTATCAAAGAATATATATCTGAAACAAATGAAGGGAGAAAAAATAACATGAAAATAATTATATCATCAGCGATTGTTGGGTTAAAGAAACTTCAAAATACATATACAGAAATTAAGAACAATACAATTGTATTAATAATTGAATTATATATATCGTCATTAACTAATTCGGTAAACGCTCCTTATCAACAATCATCTGATATTATATCTCCAGATGACACCATTTCAGATAAAACACTTGAATCTATTAAAACATTGTTTGAATTGTGCGATAATAATGACAATGGCAAAGTTATGGCAAAATATACAGAATTAGTGTCATCTATTGTAGATGAAGAAAAAAATGAAAAAAAAAGAATATAAACACTAAGTATTTATAAAATATATTGAAATGGTAAAGAATAAAAACACAAAAAAGTTGGAAACATCGTCAGAAGAAGAAGAAGTAGTAGTTCAAAAAACCAAGAAAGATATTAAAAAGAAACCTTTAAAAAAGAAAGAAGAAAGTGAGAGTGAAGAAAGTGAAGAAAAGGAGGAAAAGGAGGAAAAGAAAGTGGAAAAGAAAGTAGAAAAGAAAGTAGAAAAGAAAGTAAAAAAAGAGACTTTTTTACCAGTAAGTGATGAAGAAAAGGAAAAGAAACCCCTTGAAGAAACATTAGAAACTCTAAAAGAAAAGTATTTACCTGATTTAACATTTGAAGAATTAAATGTAAAAAAAATTAAAGATGTGTCTGTTGACGGTTTATTACTTGTATTAATGTCTCGTGCAAGAGAATCAAAGAATCCACTTTTATATACAAGAGCAAGTAATTTATTACATTTATTAAATAATGAAAAATCTTATTCACATAGAAGTAAATATCAGAGAAACAGAAATTATGAAGATAGAAAAAATGTTTCATTTAATGAAGAAGTTAAAGATGGAAGTGGAGGATATAGAGGAGGATATAAAGGAGGATATAGAGGAGTAGACAGAGGAGGATATAGAGGTGGCAGAGGAGGTGGCAGTTGGAGAGGAAAACAGCAAGATACTCAAGAGAATCCGCCAGTTTTAGATTCAAAACCTGTTGATTTATACAATGGATTATAATAATTATTTTTTAATATTTATTATAAGTCGGTTGATTTATACAATGGATTATAATAATTATTTTTTAATAATAAATTAAAAAATAATAACAATATATAGATGAGTATCGATAAAGATAATTTTTATAAAGAAATAACGAAAAAATATTCTGACTACAAAATAAAAAATCCAAAAACAACTGTTAAAGAAGTTTGTTTCCCAAAAAAATATGTATTACAACCACATCAATTATTATCTCCTGCGATTATTAATCCAAAAACAAATTTTAAAGGCATATTACTTTATTATGGAATTGGTGCAGGCAAAACATGTGCTTCTATTAGAATTGCTGAAGGATGGTTAGGAAAAGGATATAAAATACTTGTTATTGTTCCAGCGTCATTAAAAGAAAATTATCGAAATGAGTTAAGAAGTCAATGTACTGGTGAAAAATATTTGTCAAATGAAGACAGAAAACAATTTCCTTTATCAAAAGAAGTTATAGAAGAGAGTGATGAAAAAATCGATAAATATTATACTATTTATTCATACAATAAATTTATAGAGTTAATAAATGAAAATAAATTAAGTTTAAAAAAAACTATCCTTATTATCGATGAAGTGCAAAATTTAGTTAGTGAACACGGGTCTTATTATAAATCCTTTTATTCTTTTATAAAAAAAGCGCCAGAATCAGCGAGAATAGTTTTACTTTCTGCTACACCTATTTTTGATAAACCTGTTGAAATCGCTTTGACTCTAAATTTGCTCCCATTGCCAAAATTATTACCTATAGGAAATGAATTTTATAATACTTTTATTGACAGTAATGGAGACGTTAAAAATATGGATATGTTCAAAAAATATGTTAAAGGCTTTGTTTCATATTATCGTGGTGCTCCACCCGCGACATATCCAAAAAAAGAATTAAATTATGTTAAATGCCGTATGAGTGATTTCCAATATAAATCATATTTAACTGCCCTTGAAAATTTATCTGATTCAGAAAAGAAGACACGACTACAACCATTTAAAGAAGGTGATATTGATTCTTTGCCTGCAACTTTTTTTTTAGGATTGAGAATGGTATCAAATATAACATATCCAAATAAAAAAATTGGTGAAGATGGATTTAAAAGTTTTACTGGCAATCATTTAAATCTTGACCATTTGAAAAATTATTCTGTTAAATTTTATAAAATAATGAAAAAAATACAGAAGTGTGAAGGGACTGTTTTTGTATATTCTGGATTTAAGGGACATGGTGGATTGAAACCATTTATCAAAGTATTAGAAGCAAATGGATACAAAAATTATAAAGATTATGGAGAAGGGAAAAAAAGATTTGCTATCTGGTCTGGCGATGAAGTTGGAAGTTATCGTGATAAATTTAGACAAACGTTTAATCATATAAATAATAAAGATGGTTCTAAAATTAAAATAATATTAGGTAGCCCAGCAGTAAAAGAAGGTGTTAGTTTTTATCGTGTTAGACAAGCACATATTTTAGAACCATATTGGAATATGTCTCGATTAGAACAAGTTATTGGAAGAACTGTGAGATTTTGTAGTCATAAAGATGTTCCTGTAGCAGATAGAATTGTTGAAGTGTATATTTACATAGCAGTGCACGACGATGATAGTGATACTATAGACACTCGTATCATGGATATGGCTTTAAAAAAAAGTAAAATAAATGAGCCATTTGAACGAGCATTAAAAGAGTCGGCAATTGATTGTGAATTAAATAAAGAAGCAAATAATTTCAAAGGTGAATCCCCAATACGATGCGAAAAATAAAATATACTATTTATATATAATGTCTTACTTTCCGCCACCCATAAACAGAAATAATAATAAATTAAGACCAACTGTGATTGAGTCGCCAATACAAATTAGTTATATTGGGCCAACTGGACCACAAGGACCGATGGGACCAACTGGATTACAAGGCCCACAAGGTGAAAAGGGGATTCAAGGAGCAACAGGAAGAATGGGGCCAACTGGACATGGATTACAGGGACCTACTGGACCACAAGGACCAATGGGTCCAACTGGACCATTTGGTGGACCACAAGGAATTCAAGGACCAAAAGGTGATACTGGGGCAACAGGAGCAACTGGGCCGACTGGACCACGTGGAGAAAGGGGATTAATTGGGCCAACTGGGCCATACGGTGGACCACAAGGAATACAAGGTGAACAAGGAATACAAGGACCACAGGGAATACAAGGACCACCAGGACCAACTGGTAAATTTTCACATATTGTATCCACTAATTCTATTAGTAATTCTGTTGTTCAAAGAGATAGTATTGGTGGAATTTCATGCTCATCTTTATTAATGGATAATTATTATATTTCAAAACATAAAATTGCGACCACCAGTGACGTTGTAAGTTCTATTCATTTATTTAATTTAAGCGATAATCCGATTTTTCTTCACTTAGATATTATTTCGCGAACAGTAGATTCATCTGCTACATATTCTATTTATTATAAAATTTCACAAGAAATATTAAAAAGAGAACATATTAGTATTATTGATGATGAATTAGCGCCAACTTCGATTTTAATACACAATAATAATAATAATATAGAATTACATGTTACTGGCTTAGCGAATAAAAAAGTTAATTGGTCGGTTGTTGCGACTATTCACCATTTACCCACTAATTAAAATGTAATTTGTTTCAATATGTCATGTGGCAATATAATATAACTAAAAATATTTTTTAGTTATATAACTATTTTTATTTATGTCTTGTAAAAAATGTTGTTCAGCAATATTTAAAGACCCATGTATGATGCCGTCTAATATAAATTTGACAAATAAATGTTCGTGTGATAAAAAAGTTACGCCATTCAATCCGAAAATTCCTGTTGGTGTTTTTGTAGTTAAAAAAATTTGCACAAGCGATTCTTCGACTGGTGGTACTGGACCAACTGGTCCGACTGGCCCAACTGGACCTGCTGGAGAAGATGGATTAATTGGACCAACTGGTGCTACTGGAGCGACTGGCCCAATGGGACCAATGGGTCCGACCGGACCTGCTGGTTCTGGTACTGGTTCTGGAGATACTGGCCCGACAGGTCCAACCGGTCCAACAGGACCAACGGGGCCACAGGGACAAACAATAACAGGTCCAACTGGACAAAATGGATTAACAGGTTCAACGGGTCCTACAGGTGTTACTGGTCCAACGGGTGTAACAGGACCAACGGGACCAACTGGAGTTACTGGACCGACTGGTGTGACTGGTCCAACTGGTGTTACTGGGCCGACTGGTCCCACTGGAGTTACTGGTCCAACTGGAGTTACTGGACCAACTGGAGTTACTGGTGCGACGGGTAGCATTGGATTATCAGCACCAACTGGTCCAACTGGTGTTACTGGACCGACTGGTGTTACTGGACCAACTGGTGTTACTGGACCAACTGGTGTGATTGGTGTCACTGGTCCAACTGGTGTTACTGGTCCAACAGGAGAAACCGGACCAACTGGAGTTATTGGTGTTACAGGTCCAACAGGTGTTACTGGTTCAACGGGTGCGACCGGAGCAATTGGACCAACTGGTGCTACTGGCCCAACAGGTGTCACTGGTTCAACGGGTGCAACTGGAGCGATTGGACCGACTGGTGTCACAGGACCAACAGGTGTCACAGGCCCGACAGGAGTCACAGGTCCAACTGGAGTTATCGGAGTCACAGGTCCAACTGGTGTTACTGGACCAACGGGAGAAACGGGTCCAACAGGAGTTATTGGAGTCACAGGGCCGACAGGTGTTACGGGACCAACGGGAGAAACTGGTGCGATTGGACCAACAGGAGTAACAGGACCAACTGGTGTTACTGGCGTTACTGGTCCAACGGGTGCTACTGGAGTAACTGGACCGACTGGAGTAACAGGCGCAACAGGTGTTACCGGACCAACGGGAGCAACTGGAGTAACTGGTCCTACAGGAGTGACTGGTGCTACTGGAGTTACTGGACCAACTGGAGTTACTGGAGTTACTGGACCAACTGGAGTTACTGGAGTCACAGGTCCAACAGGAGAAACTGGGCCTACAGGAGTTATTGGAGGTACTGGACCAACTGGTGGAACAGGACCTACAGGAATGACAGGAGCAACTGGTCCAACAGGTATTACAGGTCCTACTGGAGTGACTGGCCCAACAGGTGAAACAGGAGCAACTGGTCCAACAGGTGTAACTGGTCCAACAGGTGTAACTGGTCCAACAGGTGAAACCGGTGTTACAGGCCCTACGGGAGTCACTGGTCCAACAGGTGTAACAGGACCTACAGGAATGACAGGAGCAACTGGTCCAACGGGTGTTACTGGTCCTACTGGAGTGACTGGTCCAACTGGAGAAACAGGACCTACAGGAGTTATTGGAGTTACTGGACCAACTGGTGTAACAGGACCTACAGGAATGACAGGAGCAACTGGTCCAACAGGTGTTACAGGTCCTACAGGAGTGACTGGTCCAACCGGTGAAACAGGTGTTACAGGCCCAACAGGAGTGACGGGACCGACAGGAGTGACTGGACCTACAGGAATGACAGGAGCAACTGGTCCAACAGGTGTTACAGGTCCTACAGGAGTGACTGGTCCAACCGGTGAAACAGGTGTTACAGGTCCAATAGGAGTGACAGGTCCGACAGGAGTGACTGGACCTACAGGTTCGACGGGAGCAACTGGTCCAACTGGTGTTACTGGTCCCACAGGAGTGACTGGACCAACTGGTGAGACAGGAGCAACTGGTCCAACAGGTGTTACAGGTCCTACAGGAGTGACTGGTCCTACAGGACCAACAGGAGCAACTGGTCCAACAGGTGTAACAGGTCCTACTGGAGTGACTGGCCCAACAGGTGAAACAGGACCTACAGGAGTTATTGGAGTCACTGGTCCAACAGGTGTAACTGGTCCTACAGGAATGACAGGAGCAACTGGTCCAACAGGTGTTACAGGTCCTACCGGAGTTACTGGACCAACTGGTGAAACAGGTGTAACAGGACCAACTGGAGTCACAGGTCCGACAGGTGTAACAGGTTCTACAGGAGCGACAGGAGCAACTGGACCAACAGGTGTAACTGGCCCTACTGGAGTGACTGGTCCAACAGGTGAAACAGGACCTACAGGAGTTATCGGAGTTACTGGTCCAACTGGTGTAACAGGTTCTACAGGAGCGACAGGAGCAACTGGACCAACAGGTGTAACAGGTCCTACTGGAGTGACTGGTCCAACAGGTGAAACAGGACCTACAGGAGTTATCGGAGTTACTGGTCCAACTGGTGTAACAGGTCCCACGGGAGCGACTGGAGCGACTGGAGCAACTGGACCAACAGGTGTAACTGGTCCTACTGGAGTTACTGGACCAACTGGTGAAACAGGACCTACAGGAGTTATCGGAGTTACTGGTCCAACTGGTGTAACAGGTCCAACAGGAACAACTGGAGCAACAGGACCAACAGGTGTAACAGGTCCTACTGGAGTTACTGGACCAACTGGTGAAACAGGAGTTACAGGAGTTACAGGTCCAACAGGAGTAACCGGTCCAACTGGTGTGACAGGTCCAACAGGTGCAACTGGAGTAACTGGACCAACTGGAGTTACTGGTCCAACTGGTGTTACTGGTCCGACAGGTGCTACAGGTGTTACTGGTCCAACAGGAGTCACAGGAGTTACTGGTCCGACTGGTGAAACAGGACCTACAGGAGTTATCGGAGTTACTGGTCCGACTGGTGTAACGGGTCCGACTGGTTCTACTGGAGCGACTGGACCGACTGGTGTAACCGGTCCTACAGGAGTTACTGGGCCAACAGGAGAAACTGGTCCAACGGGGGTTATCGGTGTGACAGGTCCAACGGGTGTGACTGGTCCTACAGGAGAAACTGGTGCAACTGGTCCAACTGGAGTTACTGGTCCAACAGGAGTAACTGGTGTGACTGGACCGACTGGAGCCACTGGAGTAACTGGACCTACAGGAGTAACCGGACCAACCGGAGTAACTGGACCAACTGGTGCTACTGGAGTAACTGGACCTACAGGAGTGACTGGTGCCACCGGAGTAACTGGGCCAACTGGTGCTACAGGTGTTACCGGTCCAACTGGAGTCACTGGAGTTACTGGTCCGACTGGTGAAACTGGGCCAACTGGTGTTATTGGAGTCACTGGCCCAACAGGTGTAACGGGTCCAACAGGAACGACTGGAGTAACTGGTCCAACTGGTGTAACAGGTCCTACCGGAGTTACAGG
>JACCDO012079455.1_pt1 | contig 10610 bp, 10 predicted proteins | sample 7446101 | NCBI WGS metagenome assembly JACCDO01 (sample SAMN15323440, study PRJNA562643) | freshwater metagenome | isolation source: river surface water | place: USA:Blue River Watershed | collected 2017-08-16
CAGGCTTGAGCAGATGCCCCGATTGAAGAATCACCTGACCGATCTCAATATCTTCACCTGCTTTGCGCATCCATTGACCACACCTGACCGTGTCTTGAAAAGACACATGATGTTCGTCTAAGAGTTGCGCATGCTCTTGCATCACCACAGCATCAGCGCCAGGAGGAATGGCAGCGCCAGTGAAGATTCGGGCAGCTTCTCCACTTGATAAAGGTGTAAAGGATCGCTCGCCTGCGGTGATCCTTTGTGTGACTTTTAATGTAGCTCCGCCTCCTTGAAAATCACCAGAGCGGACAGCCCAGCCGTCCATGGCTGAATTGTCAAAAGGAGGAACCGATATCTCGCTCCTGATGTCTTCTGCAAGGACACGGCCGTCTGCTTCAAGCAATTCAATGTGCTCACAAGGCATGAGAGGTGAGGCAGAGGAGACGACCTCAGCCAGAGCCGAATCCAACTCTAACAACGCAGATTGAGTCGCCATGAGACAGCTTATTTGGTTGTTGGGAAATTCGAGTGTTTAACAATGAATTGTTTGATCATCTCAACATCAATTGGCATCACTGTGAATTGCTTTGGCAAAGTCAAAATATTTTTCAACCGCTCGGGAACAGGTGGCAAGAGGTTCAATGCCTCTTGAATCGTCTCGGAAAATTTGATCGGCAAGGCGGTCTCTAGAACAACCATAGTCACTTCTTTTTCCCTGAGTTCCAGTGCGACTTTCATCCCATCAGCTGTGTGCGGGTCAATCAATTCATTCCAAACACGGTGAGCCATGCGAATGGTCTCTAGGCGATTCACATGCGAACTTCTGCCACTGCAAAATCCATATCGAGCATTCAGAGAGCGAAACTCAGGAGATTGGCTGAGATCAAATCGACCTTGTTGCGACAGTGAATTTTGAAAGAGTTTTTTGGTTTCTTCTGCGCTTTTGCCAAGAAGATCAAAAACAAATCGCTCAAAGTTGCTGGCCTTTGAAATGTCCATGGAAGGACTGGATGTCTCAAGGGTATGTGCAGAATCTCTGACCTGATAGACGCCCGTCTTGAAAAACTCATCGAGCACATCGTTTTCATTGGTGGCCACAATCAAACGTCGAATTGGCAATCCCATTGATCTGGCCACGTGCCCAGCACACACATTACCGAAATTACCACTTGGAACACTGAAATCAACCAACTCTCCATTTCGTTGGGTCACTTGGAAATAGCCAGCAAAGTAGTAAACCACCTGAGCGAGCATTCGCGCCCAATTGATGGAGTTCACCGTTCCGATTCGAAGGGATCGCTTGAAGTTCAAATCGCCAGAGACAGCTTTTACTATGTCTTGACAGTCATCAAATACCCCCTCAATGCATAAATTGTGGATGTTTTGATCGCGAAGTGTGAACATTTGCGCTTGTTGAAACGCACTCATTCGACCATGCGGACTGGTCATGAAGACTTGAATCCTTGACTTGCCTTTCATCGCATATTCAGCCGCACTACCTGTATCACCTGAGGTCGCACCGAGCACGTTCAGATGCTCGTCTCTTCTGGTCAACTCATATTCAAACAAGTGCCCCAAGAGTTGCATGGCAATGTCTTTGAACGCAAGTGTTGGCCCATTTGAAAGCCCAAGAATGAACAGTCCTTTTTCAAGTTCACGAGCTGGGGTAATGTGAGCATGTTGGAAAATTTGCGCTTGATAAGCTTTTTGACACAAGGATCTGAGGTCATCAGATGGGATGTCGTCTACAAATTTGCTGATCAACTCAAAGGCCAGTGATGCATACCCTTGCACATTCCAGACCTCCTTCAAACGATCAAGTTCTCGCTTATCGATCTCAGGATAGACCACTGGCAAGTACAAGCCACCATCAGGGGCAAGACCTTCTAAAAGAATCTCACTGAATGACTTTAAATCGTGATGGCCTCGAGTAGATTGGTACTGCATCAGTTCAACTCTTCTTTTCGAATCCGAACAATGTCTCCATGGACTGATTCAATGGCTGTAAGCTTGGAAATCACACGGTTCATGCGCCCCTCTTCACACTCGTGCGTCATGATGATGAGGTCGGTTTGATTGATAACAGCTCCTGCAGGCCTTTGCAACACCGCATCAATGCTGATCTGCTCGGCAGCTAAAACACCAGTAACCTCAGCCAACACACCTGCTCTATCGCTCACTCTTAGGCGCAAATAATAGGAGGTCAAAACAGATTCCATGGGAACCACATCGATGGCTGACATGGCATCTGGATGAAATGACAAATGGGGAACTCGGTGTTTGGGATCAACAGACATGAGTCTGGTGAGGTCAATCAAATCGGCAATGACCGCACTCGCGGTGGGTTCGCTACCGGCACCCTTACCGTAAAACATGGTTGTGCCTACGGCATCTGCTTGCACCATCACCGCGTTCATAGCGCCCTCCACATTTGCGATCAGGCGCTTTTCCGGAATCAGGCAGGGATGAACCCTCAACTCAACGCCCTTTTTCGAACGCCTGGTGATCCCCAAAAGTTTGATTCGATAGCCCAATTTTTCTGCATAGACGATATCTTGGGTATCGAGTTTAGAAATTCCCTCAACGTGGGCTTTTGCAAATTGAACTGGAATCCCAAATGCAATGGCAGAAAGAATCGTGGCTTTATGCCCTGCATCTACCCCTTCAATGTCAAAGGTTGGATCTGCTTCTGCATAACCCAAGGACTGCGCTTCACTTAAAGCTTGAGCAAAGGTCAAACCCCTGGAGCGCATTTCGGAAAGAATGTAATTCGTGGTTCCATTGATGATGCCAGCAATCCATTCGATGCGATTGGCACTCAATCCTTCACGCAAGGCCTTGATGATGGGTATGCCACCTGCAACTGCTGCCTCAAAGGCAACGCTCACCCCTTTTTGGTGTGCGGCAGCAAATATCTCTGTCCCGTGCACAGCGATCAAGGCTTTGTTTGCGGTTACCACGTGCTTACCAGCTGCAATTGCTTTGAGCACCAACTCACGAGCGATGCCGTAACCACCAATCAACTCAATGACGATCTCGATGGACGGGTTGGAGAGGATTAAATTGGCATCCGTGACCACCTCAGCTCGGCCTTGAACAACTTGCTTGGCGCGTTCTGCGTTGGTATCGGCAACCATCACGATTTCAATTTTTCGACCTGCGCGCCGCTCTATCTCTTCCTGGTTACGCAACAAAACCTCAAATGTGCCGCCACCAACTGTGCCGATGCCCAACAAACCAACCTGAATGGGTTTCATGCTTTTACACGCTTTCTGTAGAGTTCAAGATAGTTAGCAATGCGTCCAATCGCCTCGCGAAGATCGTCCTCATGCGGTAGAAATACAATTCTGAAATGATCGGTTTGAGGCCAATTGAAGCCAGTTCCTTGGACCAAAAGCACTTTCGTTTTATGCAAAAGATCCTCGATGAAGGCTTGATCATCGGGGATGGGGTACATCTCGCGGTCTAACTTGGGAAACATGTACAGGGCTGCGCGAGGCTTCACACAGCTGACACCGGGAATTTGTGTCAACAATTCGTAGGCCAAATCACGCTGTCTACGCAAACGCCCACCTGGTTGCACTAAATCTCGAATGCTCTGGTAGCCACCCAAAGCCGTTTGAATTGCCGATTGCCCAGGCACATTGGCGCATAGCCTCATCGAGGACAACATATTGAGGCCTTCGATGTAGTCTTTAGCAACCGATTTATCCCCAGAAACCACCATCCATCCGGCTCTATAGCCACAAGAACGGTAAGATTTTGACAAGGAGTTGAAGGTGAGTGTTAGCACATCGGTCGAAAGGCTGGCAATTGCAGTGTGCTTAACGTCGTCGTACAAAACCTTGTCATAAACCTCGTCGGCAAAAACGACCAATCCATGCTCACGAGCAAGAGACAAGATCTGATTCAACACTTCATTTGAATAAAGTGCTCCCGTGGGGTTGTTGGGGTTGATGACGACAATGCCTTTGGTTTTGGGCGTAATTTTTGCGCGAATGTCCTCAATGTCTGGCATCCAGTCCTTGGCTTCATCGCAAAGGTAATGGATCGGTGTTGCCCCAGAAAGACTGACCGCTGCGGTCCATAGAGGGTAGTCGGGAGCGGGGATGAGGAGTTCATCCCCCTCGTTGCATAGGGCGTTAGTGGCCATGACGATCAACTCACTGGCTCCGTTGCCCAAATATATGTCATCCAAGCTTACGCCTTGTATGCCCTGTTGCTGGGTGTAATGCATGACCGCCTTGCGCGCAGCAAATATGCCTTTGCTGTCTGAGTAGGCGGCCGCGCTTGGTAGATTGCGGATCATGTCCTGCTGAATTTCTTCAGGCGCATCAAAACCAAAAACCGCCAAATTACCAATGTTGAGCTTGATGATTTTTTGCCCTTCCTCCTCCATTTGTCGAGCTCGATCCAAAACCGGCCCACGGATGTCGTAGCAGACATTGGATAACTTATTGGATTTGCGGATTGGCTTCAAGACCAGCTCCATAAAAGAGAAGAGAAACCTATAATTTGATCATAGATTCTTGGGCTTTTTATACTCAAGTCATCATGAAATTACAACCAGATCGTAGCCCGCAACAAACGGTGATTTCACTCAGTCCGCAGGGGATTTTGACAAGTCATGGTCATGCTGCCCAATTCGGGGCTTTGATGACAAGTGAGGGTTATTTCGAAAGCTTGACGCAGGCAGCCTTCACCTCTCAAATGACCGAGCAATTGAACCGATTGCCTCTTTCAAATTTAGAAGTGCTGATCATTGGCTCAGGTGAAAAGCATCATCTTTTCCCTCCCAACTGGCGAAACCAATTGAGTCATATGAGTTTGGGCATTGAGTCCATGAGCACCCCAGCGGCCTGTAGAACATTCAATGTTTTGGCTCTAGAAGGGCGAAAAGTAGGACTCTGGCTAAAAGTTTGAAGTTGGCCCGACAATGCGAATGCTCTTTTGAGTAAAATGAGCATTGATCCATTGTTTAGGCACTCTTGCATTCCTATGGCCATCGTCATCAATAAACACTTGCCAGATTTTGAAGCCCAAGCAACCGGAGGAGTCAAAGTGACCAATTCGTCACTTCATGGACAAATCGTTGTTTTGTATTTCTATCCCAAGGACAACACGCCTGGATGCACCACTGAGGCCATGCAGTTCAGAGACAAATTCAAAGACTTCACCAAAGCTGGTGCGGTGATTCTGGGCGTCTCAAGAGACAACATGAGGTCGCATGACGGTTTTAAGGAGAAATTGGAACTGCCCTTTGAGCTGATTGCCGATACTGAAGAAAAACTTTGCCATATGTTTGGCGTTGTTAAAAACAAAATCATGTACGGGAAAAAAGTCAAAGGTATCGAAAGAAGCACCTTTTTGATTGGTCCTGATGGTGTGCTGAGAGCAGAATGGCGAGGTCTGAAAGTTCCAGGCCACGTTGATGAAGTCTTGAAAGCTGTCAAAGCTTTAAAGAAAGCAACTGCAGCTGCATGAAATCGGGCGCGGGGTTTTTTCTTACATAGGCCGTTCAGGCAACTGACCGGCCTTTTTTGTTTTTTGAATTGCTTGACCATCATGCCATTGCCAAAATTACCTTCAAAAAAAGCTGCCTCACTTGAGAAGCTTGAGTTGACTGAACAAATCAAATCACCAAAAAGCATGAATGCGCATCGGCAGTCTCATTCAGATGAACCCATCAAATTCGAAGGCTATTCGCTTCAATCAAACCCAAAGAATCGCGAACCCCAAAAAACTCAGCCTTACGGCAAAAATCCGGCGGTAAAAAATCTCAGGTCCAAGAGAAGTGATGCTGGGGTAAGCAAATTGTTTGTTTTGGATACCAATGTTTTGCTTCATGACCCGATGAGCTTGTTTCGGTTTGAGGAGCATGACATTTACCTGCCCATGATTGTTCTTGAGGAGCTGGACAATCACAAAAAAGGTATGACTGAGGTGGCGAGGAATGCCAGGCAAACCAGTAGAACGCTTGATCAACTCTCTGCGTCTTCAAACGGCAATATCCACGATGGATTAGCGTTGAATCAAGCTGGTCATAAAGAATCAACAGGAAGACTCTACTTTCAAACAGAGGTACTTTCTGCTCACTCACCATTGAACCTGCCAGTTGGCAAGGCAGACAATCAAATCCTTGAGGTCGTTCAGTGCTTGGGGCAAGTTCAAACGGGGCGAACTGTGGTGTTGGTGTCCAAAGACATCAACATGCGCATCAAAGCCAAGGCGCTTGGGCTTGAGGCTGAAGACTATCAAAACGACATCACATTAGAAGACGGTGATCTGCTCTATCCAGGAAGCTTTGCATTACCCAGCCATTTTTGGTCAAAAAATGCAAAGACCGTCGAGAGTTGGCAGTCTGGAAGTCATACTTTTTATAGGCTATCGAGCCCCATAACAGCCAGTTTCCATCCCAATCAATTTGTCTATTACGAGTCCAGTGATGAGCCCAGCTTGTATGCGCGGGTGACTGAAATTCAGGGCAAGTTCGCCACTTTAAAAACCTTGAAAGATCACTCTCATAACAAATATGCAGTCTGGGGTATTACAGCAAAAAACAAAGAGCAAAACTTTGCCTTGAATTTGCTGCTAGACCCTGAAATTGACTTTGTCACACTGACTGGCACAGCTGGAACTGGCAAGACTTTGTTGGCCTTGGCTGCCGGACTGACGCAAGTTCTTGACGATCGACGCTATACAGAAATCATCATGACCCGAGCCACAGTGAGTGTGGGTGAAGACATCGGTTTTCTTCCCGGAACAGAAGAAGAAAAAATGGGGCCATGGATGGGTGCACTTGATGACAATTTGGAGGTCCTCGGTAAAACAGATTCAAGCGCCGGAGAGTGGGGACGTGCAGCCACCAACGAACTGATTCGTTCGAAAGTCAAAATCAAGAGCCTTAATTTCATGCGCGGCCGAACCTTCATGAATAAGTACGTGATCATTGATGAGGCTCAAAACCTAACTCCCAAACAGATCAAGACCCTGATCACCAGAGCTGGGCCTGGAACAAAAGTGGTTTGCATGGGCAACCTGGCTCAGATCGATACGCCTTACCTCACTGAGGGTTCATCTGGTCTCACCTATACAGTGGATAAATTCAAAGGTTGGCCCCACAGTGGGCACATCACCCTGGCAAGAGGTGAACGCTCCCGATTGGCAGACTATGCCAGTGAATCACTTTGAAATCAGTAATCTGAACCAGAGGCCAAAGATTCAAATTTTGTAATTGGCTTAAGAAAGGCCAATTTCACAGTTCCAGTTGGGCCATTCCTTTGTTTGGCAATGATGACTTCAGCAACGCCAGGCTCTTTGCTGTCTTTGTTGTAGTAGTCATCTCTGTAGATGAACATGATCACGTCCGCATCTTGTTCAATGGCACCTGATTCTCTCAAGTCGCTCATCATGGGTCGCTTGTCGTTGCGTTGCTCAACACTTCGGTTGAGCTGAGATAAGGCAATCACGGGACACTGCAACTCTTTTGCAAGCATTTTGAGTCCCCTGGATATTTCACCCAACTCTGTTGCACGGTTCTCGCCATCGCCTTGACTGCCTCCGCTCATCAGCTGCAAGTAATCCACAACAATGAGGCCGAGCTTCCCACAACGGCGAGCAAGGCGTCTGGCGCTAGCCCGAAGTTCACTAGCGGTGAGGCCTGGCGTTTCATCAATGAACAATGAAATTTCCCTTAAACGCTCAACCGATTCACTCAGCCGTGGCCACTCATCATCTTGAAGCTTACCGGTTCGTAATCGAGTTTGATCAATCCTGCCGATGGAACCCACAATTCGGATAGCGAGTTGGGCAGCACCCATTTCCATTGAAAAAATTGCAACTGGAAGGCCTTCTTTCAATGCGACATTTTCAGCAATATTGATGGCCAATGCAGTTTTACCCATTGAGGGTCTGGCAGCAAGCACCACTAGATCGCCAGACTGCAGTCCAGAGGTCATCTTGTCGAAATCATGGAATCCAGTTGCAACCCCGGTGATGTCACTGGGATGAAGCGACATCTCCTCTACTCTGTCCAAAAGATCAATGACCAAGTTTTCCATCGATTGGAAGCCTTGGCGCATCCGTGAGCCTTCTTCTCCAATATTGAAAATCTTTTGCTCGGCCTCATCCAAAACAGTGGCAACTGGCCTTCCTTTGGTATTGAGAGCGGTAGTTGCGATTTCATCACTCACGCTGACCAATCGGCGCAGGATAGCCCGATCACGAACAATTTCGGCATAACGCTGAATATTGCTTGCACTAGGAACAAACTGTGCCAAGGCATTAAGTTGTGCCAGTCCCCCAACCTCTTCAGCTTTACCCAGAGATTGGAGATGCTCATAAACAGTGATGACATCGGCAGGTCTGCTTGAGCTGATCAGCTGTTGGATACCAGAAAAAATTAATTTATGCTCGTACTTATAAAAATCACTTTCATTCAGAATATCTCCCAATCGATCCCATGCAGAGTTGTCCAACAAAAGACCACCCAAGATACTAGATTCCGCTTCTATTGAGTGAGGGGGAATTCGCAAGCGATCTGGAAGACGCTCGCCAGTTTCAGTGGGGAAGGAAACGTTCTCTTCCATAGCTATTCCGGTCATTGAAATGAATGCCTGGTCAAAAAAAAGCCGCTCAAAACTTGAGCGGCTTTGATGGTAACAAGAAAAAGATCAGGCAGTTTCACCGTACACAGCGATAGGCAGATCAACCACAACATCGGTATGTAAAACTAACTGTACCGAGGTGTCACCTACTGTTTTGATAAGTCCATTGGTCAGGCGAACCTGAGCTTTAGAAATTTCAAAACCTAATTTTTGCAATTCAGATGCAATATCAAAAGTGGTGATGGAGCCGAAAAGTCTGCCATCCACGCCCGCCTTTTGAGTCATCTTGAGGGTGACCGATTTCAGCTTGTCAGCCAAGTTTTGAGCTTGAACCAACTTTTCAGCGGCCAGCTTTTCAAGTTCAGCCCTGCGCTTTTGGAACTCTTCAATTGCAGTTTGGGTCGCACGGCGAGCACGTCCAGAAGGAATGAGGAAGTTCCTAGCGTAACCATCTTTCACTTTGACGATATCGCCAAGATTGCCTAGGTTGACGACTTTGTCCAAAAGAATAACTTGCATGTGAAATCTCCTTTAGACCTTGTGTTGATCTGTGAAAGGCAACAGAGCCAAGAAACGTGCGCGCTTGATGGCCGTGTTTAATTGACGCTGATAAATGGCTCTAGTACCAGTCAGGCGAGCTGGAATGATCTTTCCGTTCTCAGAAATGAAATCACGCAAGGTATCAACATCTTTGTAGTCAATTTCTTCAACGCCCGAGACGGTAAAGCGGCAAAAACGCTTGCGCTTAAAAAGTAATGATTGAGAATTACGCTTTGGGCGCTTATCTTTATTTGTTTTTTTGAATGTAGCCATGATTACTCCGTAAATTTGTGCAAATTAAACTTGCGAATCAGATTGTTGAGCTTTTCGTGCTTCTTCTCGCTCAACGGTCTTCATCATGACGGAAGCACCAGTCTCAGCCTTTTTGCGCTGAACTGTAAGGTGCCGCAATACAGCATCATTGAATTTGAAAGCAAGCTCAAGCTCTGTAAGAACGGCCTGACTGGCCTCAATGTTCAAACAAAGGTAGTGCGCCTTGGCCAGTTTGTTGATCAAATAAGCCAATTGACGGCGGCCCCAATCCTCAATGCGGTGTATGTGACCACCTCCAGCGGTGATCATGTTTTTGTACCGCTCAAGCATTGCAGGAACCTGCTCGCTTTGATCCGGGTGAATCAAGAGAACTATTTCATAGTGACGCATAAAAACTCCTTTTGGGTTTGAGCTACCGACAGCGTCGACAGTCGTGTAGCAAGGCAATCGAGCATTATAGGGCCTTTAATTGTGCTTTAAAAAGCCCACCCATCTTTGAATGACCGTTACCAAAACCCCAGCGATGAATCCAGATGGCACGCCTAACACCCCTGCCGATATGGGATCAATATCCATTAAGCGAGCCCAACCTGTGGCGAGCCCCAGCAGCGAGGAAATCCACGGCTGATTAAGCCCAATATATAAAACCGCAACAAGCATCCCCGAAGCCATTGCGGCAACCAAACCAGCCTTGGTCACTTTTGACCAATGGATGCTTAAAAAAAGTGCAGGGAACATGGTCGAGCAGGCAAGTGAAAAGGCGCAAGCAACCCAATAAAGGATATCCACAGGTCTGTGCGTGGTGATCCAAGCAACGATCAAAGCCACCACCATCAGAACAATCTTGCCCATCATCACTTTCCGCAATGAACTGGCTTTAGGTTGAAAAGTTTGAAAATAGAAATCGTGAACTATTGCGTTTGAGATGGTCAATAGAAGCCCATCTGCGGTCGATAAGGCTGCAGCCAGAGCTCCGGCAGCAATCAATCCTGTAAAAATGGGAGATATCCCCAATATTTCTGGAACAGCCAAAATCAATTGATCATTGGTTATGCGGATATCGCCCAATTGAATCAATCCATCGTGATTCCAATCGATAAGAGAAACAAAATTTTTTCCAGTTGATTTAAGTTGCTCCATCCAGGATGGTAAGGATGAAAAAGATCTGCCTAGCAAGTCACTGAGCAATGTGTCTTTGATCATCAC
>JACCDO010565097.1_pt1 | contig 10609 bp, 10 predicted proteins | sample 7446101 | NCBI WGS metagenome assembly JACCDO01 (sample SAMN15323440, study PRJNA562643) | freshwater metagenome | isolation source: river surface water | place: USA:Blue River Watershed | collected 2017-08-16
CGGCGGATTACTCGCGGACGCCTTGTTCCTTGAGGACCTGGCGGAAGTTTTCGCGAGTGATGAGGATGCCGACGGTGCGGGTGTCGAGCGGGGGCTCCACGCCGTCCTTGATCCACTTATACATCATCTGCGCGGTCTGGTAACCGTGGGCTTTGGGCTGGAGGAGCATCGAGCCGAAGAACGAGGTGGGCTTGGCCTTCTCGAGTTCGACGATGCAATCGGTGCCGTTGATGCCGACGGCGACGCAGCTCTCGGGGGCGAAGCCGCGACCCTCGAGGGCGCGGACGGCGCCGAGGACGAGGTTGTCGTTGGAGCCGCAGACGAGCCAGTGTTTCACGCCGGGCTGCTGGGTGAGGAGGATGTTGGTGGCGTCGAGGGCGCCGGGGATATCGGTGGTGCGGACGGGGGCCTTGAAGATGCGGTTGGCGGGGATGCCGGCGGCGGTGAGGGTGGCGATGGCGCCGTCGGTGCGTTCCTTGGCGGTGGCGAGTTCGTCGTAGGTCACGGCGCAGACGGCGGTGACGGCGGGATCGAAGCCGCGTTTCTTCATCTCGGCGGCGAGCGTGCGGCCGACCTCTTCGCCGATCTTGCGGGCGGAGATGCCGAGGTAGTGGACGTTCTTCATCGGCTGGCCGTCGGGGCCGAGGAACTGGTCGTCGACGGCGATGAGCTTGAGATTGGCGGCCTTGGCCTTGGCGACGATGGCGGGGCCGAGGCGGGTATCGGGCGTGCAGACGATGAAGCCCTGGGCGCCGCTGGCGGCGTAGTTGTCGATCGCGGCGAGGAGTTTTTCGCCGTCGTTGCCGCCGGTCTTGATGAGGGTGAAGCCGAGGTCGCGGGCGGCCTGGTCGGCGAATTTCCACTCGAGCTGGAACCACGGCTCCTCGGGCTGCTTCACGTAGAAGCCGATCTTCACGGCGCCGGCTTTCTGGGCGGCGCCGCCGGCGGGGGGGGCGTCGGGGGACTTGGAGCAACCGCCCACGGCGACGGCGAGGGCGATGGAGCCGAGGGCGAGGGCGAGGAGGCGGCGAGCGGAGGGGAAGTGCATGGGGCGAAGACGCGGTGCAGAAGCAACGGAGAGGGGGCGACGCGGGCCAAGCGGATTCTGCGGGCGGAGCGGAGGAAGTCGGCGCGGCGGTCGGTCATGTCGCTGGTCGCAAAAAACCGGGGATTCGTCGCCACCGCCTTGCCTGGGGGCGCGCGGAGGTGTGCGGTGTCCGCACTCCCATGAAAGCCACATCCTACATTCCGGACGGTTACCAGACGGCGACTCCTTATCTGACGGTGGACGGCGCGGCGCAGGCGCTGGAATTTTACCGGCAGGCGTTCGGTGCGACGGAAGTGATGCGGATGGACATGCCGGGCGGGAAGATCGCGCATGCGGAGATCCTGATCGGCACTTCGCGCATCATGCTGGCGGACGAGTTTCCGGAGTGGGGCACACGCGGGCCGAAGGCGCTGGGCGGCTCGGCGACCTCGCTGATGCTGTATGTGCCGGACTGCGATGCGGTGTTTGCCCGGGCGGTGGCGGCGGGGGCGACGCCGACGATGCCGGTGGACGACCAGTTTTACGGCGATCGCTGCGGGAAACTCACCGATCCCTTCGGGCACGCGTGGATGATCGCGACCAACAAGGAAGTGCTCACGCCGGAGGAGATCAACGCGCGGGCGCGGCAGGTCTTCGGCGGCGGTTGACGGGCCGATGCGTTGTCGCCTTGCGCGGGGGAATCGGCGGCTCTGTGCTGCTGGGGAATGGCGGCCGACCACCCCACCGACACGCTGATCCCGCCGGCGCAGGCGCCGGAGGCGGAGACGTTGTCGCAGTGGGGGCTGATCGCGCGGCGGCTGGCGCGGCACCGGCTGGCGGTGGCGTCGCTGTTCCTGCTGGCGGTGCTCTACGTGGTCGCGTTCGGCGCGGAGTTTTTCGCGCCGTATCCGAGCGGCTGGCGCGATCTCGACCATGCCTATTGTCCGCCGCAGATACCGCGGCTGTCGCTGCAGCACGGGCTGCATGTGCCGGCGATGCGGCTCTCGGTCGATCCGCTGACCTTCAAGCGCAACTACCTCGAGGATCCGCGCGCGGTGGTGCCGCTGGGTTTTTTCGTGCGCGGTGAGCGCTACCGGCTGTGGGGGCTGATCCCGCTCGAACGGCATTTCTTCGGGGTGCGGAGCGACGCGCCGGCGCGGGCGGATGGGGAGCGGCCGACGTTTTTCCTGCTCGGGGCGGACAAGCACGGCCGCGACATCCTGAGCCGGCTGATCCACGGCTCGCGCGTGAGTCTCTCGGTGGGCGTGGTGGCGATCGCGGTGACCTTCGTGCTCGGCGTCTCGATCGGCGGGCTCTCGGGCTACTGCGGCGGGCGGATCGACACGGCGATCCAGCGGGTGATCGAGGTGGTGAACGCGTTTCCGCAGATCCCGCTGTGGCTGGCGTTCGGGGCGGTGCTGCCGGGGGACTGGCCGCCGCTGTGGACGTATTTCGCGATCACGCTGGTGCTGAGCCTGCTCGGGTGGACGGGGCTGGCGCGCGTGGTGCGCGGAAAAATCCTCGCGCTGCGCGAGGAGGACTACGCGATGGCGGCGCGGCTGCTCGGGGCGAGCCACGGCCGGATCCTGTTCCGGCATCTGCTGCCGGGGTTCACGAGTCACATCATCGTGGTGCTGACGATGAGCGTGCCGGCGATGATCCTCGGGGAGACGTCGCTGTCGTTTCTCGGGCTCGGGCTGCGGCCGCCGGTGGTGAGCTGGGGCGTGATGTTGCAGGACTGTCTCGCGATCCAGACGGTGGCGAACTACCCGTGGCTGCTGATGCCCGTGGTGCTGGTGGTGCTGACGGTGCTGGCGTTCAATTTTTTGGGTGACGGGCTGCGGGACGCGGCCGATCCTTACGAGAGCCGATGATGACCCCGCTCGAGCTGCCGCTTCTCGAAGTCCAGAACCTCCGCGTCTCCTTCACGACGCAGGACGGCGAGGTGGGCGCGGTGCAGAACGTGTCGTTTGCGATTCCGCGGGGGCGGACGCTCGCGCTGGTGGGCGAATCGGGCAGCGGGAAGAGCGTGACGGCGCAGGCGCTGCTGCGGCTGATCCAGCCGCCGGGGCGGATCGTGTCGGGCCGGATGCTGCTGCGTTCGCGGCGGGTGGGGGATGTGGATCTCGGGCATCTGGACGAGAAATCCGGGCTGCTGTTCCGGGTGCGCGGCGGGGCGATCAGCATGATTTTCCAGGAGCCGATGGCGGCGCTGTCGCCGGTGCACACGATCGGGGCGCAGATCGACGAGGCGATCCTGGTGCATCAGGACGTGAGCCGGGAGGCGGCGAAACGGCAGACGCTGGAGATGCTTTTCAAAGTCGGGATCGGCGATCCGGCGCTGCGCTACCGGCAGTATCCGCACGAGCTTTCGGGCGGCATGCGGCAGCGGGCGGTGATCGCGATGGCGCTGGTGTGCCGGCCGGAGCTGCTGATCGCGGACGAGCCGACGACGGCGGTGGATGTGACGACGCAGGCGCAGATCCTCGGGCTGATCCGCGGGCTGCAGCGGGAGATCGGCTGTTCGGTGCTGCTGATCACGCACGATTTCGGCGTGGTGGCGCAGATGGCGGACCAGGTGGCGGTGATGCAGCGCGGCGAGATCGTGGAGCGCGGGCCGGTGCGCGCGGTGCTGAAGCAGCCGCAGCATGCCTACACGCGGTCGCTGCTCGACGCGTTGCCCGTGCGGCGGCAAGCGCGGGCCGCGGCGGGCGCGGGCGAGCGTCCGCTGGTCCGGCCGTGACGTCGGAGGCGCAGCGGCCGGCGGCGCCGCTCCTCGAGGTGCGTGGGCTGGCGAAGCATTTTCCGATCTTTACGGGCGGGGTGCTGCGGCGCCGGCAGACGGGGATCGTGAAGGCGGTGGACAACGTGAGCTTCGCGTTGCCGGCGGGGCAGGCGCTGGGGCTGGTGGGTGAGAGCGGTTCGGGCAAGACGACGGCGGCGCGTTGCATCCTGCGGGCGTTGCGGCCGACGGCGGGCGAGGTGCGCTTCCGGCTGCCGGGCGGGCGGGTGGTGGATCTCGCGCAGCTGAGCGAGCGGGAACTCATCCCGGTGCGGCAGCACGCGCAGATGGTGTTCCAGGATCCGTTTTCGTCGCTCAATCCGCGCATGACGGTGCGCGACATCGTGGGCGAGCCGCTCGTGATCCACCGGCTCGCGGGCAAGGCGGAGCTCGACGACCGCGTGGCGGACATCCTGGAGCGCGTCGGGCTGAAGCCGGAGCACCGGAACCGGTATCCGCATGCCTTCAGCGGCGGGCAGCGGCAGCGCATCGGCATCGCGCGCGCGCTCATCATGCGACCGGCGCTGATGGTGTGCGACGAGGCGACCTCGGCGCTGGATGTCTCGGTGCAGGCGCAGGTGCTGGACCTGCTGAAGGAGCTGCAGCGGGAGTTCGGGCTCACGTATCTGTTCGTGGCGCACAATCTCGATGTCGTGCGCGGGTTCTGCGACCGCGTGGCGGTGATGCGCAAGGGCCGGATCGTGGAGCTGGCGGAGACGGCGCGGATCTTTGCCGCGCCCGAGCATCCCTACACGCGGATCCTGCTTTCGGCGGTGCCCTCGCCGGATCCGGACGTGCCGATGAATTTCAACGTGGCGGAGGAACTCGCGCGGCTGGAGGAGAAGGAAGCGGAGCAGGTGCGGGACGATGGCCGGTAAGCGCGGCCGGAATTTGCGTTGCTAAGGGAAAACGCGGCAACCAGAACGCGGGACCCGTTATCACCATGCTGGTTCACACCGTCTATTTCTGGCTGAAACCCGAACTCACCGCGCAGCAGCGCGCCGATTTCCGCAAGGGCGTCGAGTCGCTCAGCGGCATCCCGGCCGTGGACAAACTCTACGTCGGCACGCCGGCCAAGACCGAGAAGCGTCCGATCATCGACGCCTCCTATTCGGTGGCGCTGACCGTGGTGTGCAAGGACGTGGCGGCGCACGACGCCTACCAGGTCGATCCGATCCATCTGAAGTTCGTGAACGATTTCAAAACGTTCTGGAACAAGGTGCAGATCTACGACGCGGAGTAAGCGGCGGGCGTCGGTCCGAAGGAGGCGTTGGGCCCCGCGGCGACGCGGCCGGGGTGCTCTCGCGCCGCGCCGACCTTCAGGGCACGATGAACGGGGCGAAGAACGAGGCTTGCGACGGCGGGAACCGGCCGCGGAGGCGGACGGCGCCGTCTTCCTGTTCCTCGCTCTGCACGTGGCCGACCGCGTGGAGCCGGGCGATGACATCGTAGCGCTCGTGCGGCACGCGCAGTTCCACGGACGCGTGGGCTTCGGCGATCAGCTCGAGGCAGCGTGACTCGAGCTGATCGAGGCCGGCACGGGTGAGCGCGCTGACGAAGAGGGCGTCGGGTGCGAGATGACGGGCGCGCTGGATCAGTTCCGGCGAGGCGGCGTCGAGCTTGTTGAAGACGGTGACGACGGTGCAGTCGGTGGCACCGAGTTCGGCGAGGACGGCGAGCGTGGTGGCGTGGTGCTCCTCGAAGTTGGGATTCGAGACATCGACCACGTGGACGAGGAAGTCGGCGACGATCACCTCTTCGAGCGTGGCTTTGAAGGCTTCGACGAGGCCGTGCGGGAGGCGGCGGATGAAGCCGACGGTGTCGGTCACGAGCAGCTTCTGGTTGCCGCGGAGCACGAGCTGGCGCGTGGTCGGGTCGAGCGTGGCGAAGAGTTTGTCGGCGGCCAGGACCTCGGCGCCGGTGAGGGTGTTGAGGAGCGTGGATTTGCCGGCGTTGGTGTAGCCGACGATGGCGCAGGTGGGGACGGGGACGCGCTGGCGTTTGCGGCGCTGGACGTCGCGTTGCTGGACGACGTTGGCGAGTTCGCGTTTCAGGTGCGCGATGCGGTCGCGCACGATGCGGCGGTCCTGTTCGAGCTGGGTTTCGCCTTCGCCGCCCATCGCGCCCTTGCCGCGCTGGCGGGAAAGGTGCGTCCACGCGCGGGTGAGGCGGGGCAGCGAATACTCCATGCGCGCGAGCGCGACCTGGAGGATGGCTTCGCGGGTGTGGGCGCGGTCGGCGAAGATCTCGAGGATGACCTCCTGGCGGTCGATGACGGCGACGCCGGCGAGCTCTTCCCAGTTGCGCTGCTGGGCGGGGGAGAGGGCCTCGTCGAAGACGATCACGTCGGCGCCGTCGGCCTTGGCGAGGGCGACGATTTCCTCGGCCTTGCCGGTGCCGAGGAGGAGGGCGGGATTGGGGCGGCGGAGATTGACGAGCTCGGTGCGGGTGACGGCGATGCGGAGGTTCTCGACCAGTTCCTTGAGTTCGCCGAGGAGTTCGGCGGCCTCACCCGGCTTCATGTCGGGGTTCTGGACGCCAACGAGGAAGGCGCGTTGGAGCTGGGTGGGTTTGTCGGTGAGAAAATCGGCCATCGGCAGTTATCCACAAGGAGGCGCAAAACGGCGCAAAGGACAGAAATCATTTTCCAGCGGGCCGCGCTGGGCGCGGGGCGGGCGGTCAGGCGGCGGCGGGCCGGCGGGGGATCGACACGGTGGCGATCAGGCCGGAGCGGTCGGCGCGGTTGTCGAGCCGCAGGGTGCCGTCGTGCAGCGCGACGATGCTCTTGCAGATCGCGAGGCCGAGGCCGTGGCCGCGGGGCGTGGTTGAAGCGGTGCGCTCGGCGGGCGGGGCGAAGCGGACGAAACGGTCGAAGGCGCGGGCAAGCTGGTCGAGCGAGAGGCCCGGGCCTTCGTCCTGCACGGTGAAGGTCCAGTGCGAGGCGCTGACGGCGGACTGCAGCGTGACGGTGCCGCCGCGGGGCGAGGCCGAGATGGCGTTGCTGACGAGATTCAGGAGCACCTGGCGGAGCAACTCGGGGTCGGCGCGGAGGGTGCCGGGGTCGTTGCGTGCGAGGGTGAAGCGGACGGCGCGTTCCTCGGCGAGGACCTCGGCGTCGTCGGCGAAGGAGCCGAGCAGCGGGGCGACCTCGATTTCGCGGAAGGCGGTCTCGATCGCGCGGGTCTCGGTGCGGGCGAGAAACAGGAGGCGGTCGATCATCTGCTGGAGGCGCTCGACCTCCTCGAGGATGTCGCCGGTGGCGCCGTGGCTCTCGGGATCCACGTGGGTGCGGAGGCGGAGTTTCTCGGCGTTGAGGCGGATGAGGGCGAGGGGAGTCTTGAGCTCGTGGGAGACGTCGGCGGTGAAGCGGTCGATCTGTTCGAACGAGCGCTGGAGCCGGTCGAACATCTCGTTGAGCAGGCGGACGAGGGAGGCGAGTTCGTCGCGGCCTTCCGGCACGTGGATGCGGGCGGCGAGGTTGTCGGCGCCGATGCCGCGCGCGGTGGCCTCGATGGCGCGCAGGGGGCGGAGTGTGGCGCGGGCGAAGGCGTAGCCGAGGCCGAGGGAGACGACGGCGGCGGCGATGATCAGCGGGACGCTGATGTCGATGTAGTCGCGCAGCAGGCGGGCGGCGGGCTCGAGGGGGCTGCCGATCTGGATGCGCCACGGGCCGTGCGTGACTTCGGAGACGTGGACGGGGCCGAGATTGGGCAGGGTGACGGTGGCGTGGGGCCGGCCGGCCTCCTGGGGCGGGAGCAGGGTGTCGCCGAGATTCTCGGAGCGGAAGATCACTTCGCCCTGGAGCGTGGCGACCTGGATGACGAAGAGGGCGGCGTCGCCGTCGGCATCGTGGGCGATCCGCTCGGCGATCTGCGCGGGGCTGCCGACCGCGGGGCCGATGAGTTCGACGAGTTCGTGGGCCTCGATCTCGTGGAGGAGTTCGAGGCTGCGCTCGTGCTGGCGGTCGAGCAGGATGCCGCCGGCGACGAGCACGCCGGCGGCGGCGGCGGTGACGAGGCCGGCGAACTGGAGGGTGACGCGGAGAGTGAAGGATTTCACGCGAGCTGATAGCCGCTGCCGCGCACGGTCTTGATGAACGGCTCGCCGCCCTCGGTCTCGAACTTGCGCCGGAGGCGACGGACGTAGACGTCGATGAGGTTGGTCTCGAGGTCGTAGGCGGCGTGCCAGATCTTCTCCGCGATGAGCGTGCGGGTGAGCACGCGGCGGGGGTTGAGGAGAAACAGCTCGAGCAGGGCGAACTCGCGGCTGGTGAGCTCGACGGCGGCGTCGCGAAACGTGGCGGTGCGGGCGAGGAGGTCGAGGCGCACGCCGCCGTGTTCGAGGACGGTGGTGCGGGGCGCGGAGCCCTGGCGGCGGAGGAGCGAGCGGAGCCGGGCGATGAGTTCGTCGATGCTGAAAGGTTTCGGCAGGTAGTCGTCGGCGCCGACGTTGAGGCCGCGGATGCGGTCGTTGACGGCGTCGCGTGCGCTGAGGATGAGCACGGGCTCGTTGAAGCCGCTGGCGCGCCACTCGCGGAGGAGTTCGAGGCCGTCGCCGTCGGGCAGGCTGAGGTCGAGGACGATGGCGTCGAAGGGCGAGTCGGCGAGGGCGTCGCGGGCGGCATCGCAGCGGCCGACGAGCTGGGTGGTGTAGGCTTGTTCCCCGAGGGCGCGTTCGATGAACCGGCCGACGCGCGCTTCGTCTTCGACGATCAGAATCTTCATTGCTGGCTGCCGCCGGACGGTGGGGCGGTCAGCCGGGGATGCAAGTTTTCGACGTGCCGGGCGAGGCCGAGGATCTCGTGGTCGGGCAGGTATTCGTGTCCGGCCATCGGGCGGCCCGGGAGGCCGAACTTGATGATGCGTGCGAGCTGGAGCGGGACGTCGGCGTCGGGGCGGAGATTGCGCCACGGCTGGGTCTGCCAGTCGGGCGGCGGGAGGCTGAGCCGGGCGGCGATGGGGCCGTCGCCGCGGCCGGAGGGACCGTGGCAGCCGGAGCAGAGCTGGGTGAAGAGCGCGGCGGAGCGGGAGGCCTCGAGGGGCGGGACGGCGGCGGGCGTCCAGCGCGCGATCGCGGCCTGCCGCTCGGGCACGGAGTCGGCGCCGAGCGAGGAGAGATAGGCGACGAGCGCCTCGCCGCGGCTGGCGTCACCGGAAAACAGATACGCAAACGACGGCATGCGGGAGCCGGGCGAGAGTTCGCGGGGGCGGATGAGGTGGAGGCGGTGCCACTCGGCGGAGCGGCGGTTGCCGACCTGGGCGAGGTCGGGGCCCTGGCGGCGCGTGCCGAAGAGGGGCGGCTGGTGGGCGAGCGTCTGTTCGAGGGAGGAGGCGGGGCCCCAGCGCTCGATGTCGTCGGGGGCGCGGCGGCGGACGTATTGCGAATGGCAGTGGAGGCAGCCCTCGGCGATGTAGACCTCGCGGCCGAGGTTCACGAGCGGATCGGCGGCGGCGGCGCGGCCGGAGACCGGAGCGAGTGCGAGGCCGGCGGCCGCGGCGGCGAGAGTGCCGCGGCGGGAGCGGAGCGCGAGGGCGAGGCCGACGACGGCCACGGCGGCGGCGACGAAGAGGGGCGGCACGCGTTGGAGGTCCTGGGCGAGGCCGATACCGAGACCGGAGCCGAGCCAGCCGGCGACGGCGTAGACGGCGGCGGCGACCGGGGCGCGGCCGCTGCGGGCGGGGAGTTCGACGAGGAGCGTGGAATAGAGCGAGACGCCCGCGGTGTAGAACCACGGGGCGGCGGAGCGCCAGAAGCCGGGAAACGCGAGGGCGATGCAGCCGGTGCCGAGCAGCACGACGGCGGCGAAGGCGACCGGGCGGCGGGCGCCGCGATCGAGCAGCAGGCCGGCGGCGAGGGCAGCAAGGACGTGCATGGCGGCGTTGGCGGCGAGCGTGGGGGCGCCCTGCCAGGTGGCGTCGCGCAGTTCGGGCGTGTGCTGGATCAGGTAGAACGCGGCGGAGTCGAGCCACACGAGCGGCAGGAGCACGGCGATCCAGCGGATCACGACGGGCCGGGGCGTGGCGGCCGGGGCGGAAGACGCCGCGGTATCGAGCCGCATCGCCCGGGGCAGCGCGGCGGCGGCGGCGGCGACCGCGGCGGCGAAGAGGGTCTGGGCGGCGGGGGTGGCGTTGAACAGCGCGGGGACGTTGCAGAGGCCGTAGGCGAGTCCGGTGCCGGCGCCGATGGCGAGGCCGAGGTGGGCGTTGGCCGTGGCTCGGCGGAGGGACGCGGCGAGAATCACGGTGAGCCAGCCGAGGGAGAGGCCGGAAGCGAAGCCGGCGGCGCCGAGGCCGGACGCGGAGGTGGGCACGAGTGTGAGGAGCGCGGAAACGGCGCAGGCGAGGAAGCCGGCCTGCAGTTGCCCGCGCGAACGCGACTCGTGGTGGAAGCGGGCCGCGAGCAGAGCGCCCGCGATGCCACCGCCGCCGAGGCCGAACAGGACGGCGCGGAGCGTGAAGGGCGAGTCGCCGGCGACACGGGTGGCGGTCGCGAGGAACGCGAATTCCGAAAAGATCAGGAAATAGATGTAGGTCGCCGCGGTCGCGCCCACGGCGGCGAGCCACGAGCTGCGCGAGTAGCCCGCGGCAGAGGAAGCGGAGGAGGCGTTCATGGGCGCACGAGACCGACGAGCCAGCGCAGGGAAGCGCCGGTCATCAGCAGGCCGGCGATGAGACGGATGCCGAGGAGGGATTCGGCCCAGAGTTCGCCGCGGTAGAGATCGGCGAGGTGGTGCACTTCGCCGATACCGAGCGTGATCATCGCGGTGATGTAGATGGCGCAGCCGAGTTGCCAGGCGAGGA
>JACCDO012017793.1_pt1 | contig 10609 bp, 9 predicted proteins | sample 7446101 | NCBI WGS metagenome assembly JACCDO01 (sample SAMN15323440, study PRJNA562643) | freshwater metagenome | isolation source: river surface water | place: USA:Blue River Watershed | collected 2017-08-16
GCGGCAATCCAAGGAAAGTTGGGCGATGATGCGATCAATAGTTGCTTTAAGGAAATTATTGCTATATTGAATGAAATTAAAGGTATTAATTGATATATAACTCATACCTACACTCAATCACTCACTATTACTCACTCACTATTACTCACTCACTAAACAGATGAAATCATTAAGTACGAAGGTAAAGGATTTATCAAACAATTTTTTACAGCCGGAAAATATGACAAAAGATTTAAAGATTTATGTTCTAGCCTCAACAATCATCAATTTATGTTACAAACAATGTTAGTCACTAGCATCACACAAAGCACTGTTGATCTGAAAGAAGATATTGCTGATAATTGCAATGATGTTTTAGAAAAATTTTATAATGAGTTTTTTGATACACTTACGGATGGTGTTGATAAAATAGAAAAATTAAAAGGTTCCTTACTCACTCACTTACTCACTCACTCACTCACTCACTTACTTACTTACTTACTTACTCACTCACAGTTACTCACTCACTTACTTACTCACTCACAGTTACTCACTCACTCACTCACTCACTCACTTACTCACTCACTCTTACTCACTCAGGTGTTGTTGAGTTAAATGATAACGAAATAAGATGTTTACTATCCCAAATAATACAAAATCAAAAAATTCAGTATGATCAAGATCAATTAATGAAAAACGTACTTAATTCGGTTGAAGAGATAAAAAAAATGACATTATCAAATCAAAAGATCCATGGAGCAGGAAAATTGAAAAGGTCACTTACTCACTCACGTTATAACAAAATCCATCTTCCCACTCACTCACTTACTCACTCACTTACTCACTCAGGGCATTTGAATTTGAGGTTGAAATACCTGTAGAAAACACTGCATTTACAATAGATTGGAATCAACGAATAGGTGTAGGTTCATTCGGCGAAGTGTACAAAGGGAGACTGTGTAGTGGCCAGCATATAGCAGTTAAATTGCTACCAGGACTTGACGATCCTTCATTTCGCAAAGAGATAGGTATTATGAGACGTGTTAACGGACTAGCCAATGTGATTTACTATCATGGTTACTCAAATGTAATCAACGAGAGATCTTATGTTGCTATACTTACTGAATACTGTCCGAAGTCTCTCAAAGATGCTATTGCAGATCCGAAGAATGGTAGCGACCCACATCTTATTTCAAAATGGATGAAGTATTGCTATCAAATTGCTAACGGCATGCACTCATTGTCGGTTCTTGGTATATTGCACCGCGATTTGAAGGCAGAGAATTGTTTAATTACTCACGATGATAATATAGTTATATGCGATTTCGGTCTTGCAGTGAGTAGTTCATCATTTCGTCAAATGAGTAAAGGCGCGGCATTAGCAACGAGCCAGCGAGGGACGGTTGGCTACATCGCGAAAGAGGCCTTCGAAGGAATATTAAGTGAATACAGCGATGTTTTTGCTTATGGTATTCTCGTTGTCTACCTGCTATTTTGTGAGTATCCTTGGAAAGACGCAAGAGGATCGAATCTACGCGATGAAGTGATAGTTGATATGATAATGAGAGGGAAACTTCCTGAAAACGTTCACAGACTAACCGACGAGTTCTTCCCTGAGCTCAAGCCAGAAACTCTTCGTATTTTTGCAGCATGTTGCTCGGAAGATCCTCATAACAGACCTAAATTCTTGCAGATAATGAGTGTTTTGAGGGATCCATTCATAAGAGTGCCTTCGGCGCCAGCGTTGACGGTCGTCAGCATTGCACCTCGAAAGAACACAGGATTCTTGTGCTACTACAAATATTATGATAGATATTTTTATCATGGTCCTCCTACATGTGCTAAGGGTTCTTTGACAATGTCTAGTCCCTTTAAGCAAGGAGTCGTAGAAGTATGTATGAGTTTTCCAAAGATGGGTGATAGCCTGGACTCCTCCCTGGTTGATTATCACATTAAAATTGACCAAAAATGCTTTTACTCACCGAAAGGATATATCGTAGAGAGTTGTTCCATACCATCAGTAAGGGACAAAAAGAGGTTTGAAATCGTTGATAACTCAGTAATCTTTAAATTTGGTGCCCAGTGCGGTGCCAGGTTCATAGTCAGTGCGGGGTTTGGCTCTGATGAGAATCAGTTGCTTCAGGAATTTACCTGTGAGATCGAAGTTCCTCACGGAAACGTGTCCGTCTGCTTCCCTCCATTCAACGATGTTAGCGACGACAAGTTCATGTACTCATGTGATAATTGCTTATTTTGGAATAAAGACGAGAAATCGCTTGAGAAATTGCTTGGTGCAAACACTCGCACCTTCCATTCTTCTGCGCCAATAAGCGACTTGATAGCTGCAATGCTCGGTCCTTCCTCAACAGAAGACCCTAACTGCTTTAGACTATACGTATATAATAAACCCGTCACCGGTGGTTTAGTTGGAGATGTTGATTTATCTGTCATCACCTGGTTATGCGATAATAGAACTAACTATGCTTCCTTTGCGCCCGAATATGTAAGACTTCTAAGAAAACCAACAATTAATACCATACCATGTTATGTCATGGTATCGCCAAGGTGGAAAGTTGGGATATGGGTAGAAGCGGATCCCTTCAATATTTGTGGTAGCATATTGAGTCAAATGCATGCGAGATTCCCGGCGTTCGATATCTCAAAACGCATCAGGTTAGAGATACCCGAGGTGCATACACCCGGCATGACTATAGTGTGCAGACCGAAGGAGGACAATCCGCTACTCGAATTCAGAATTGTGACGAATACTGGCATCTATCCTGTCGCAGCTCACGAGAATTCATTGGCCAGACAAGTGCTTCCTGCCGAGTTACTTCAGTCTGGGTACGACTATTATCCATCGGAAAATGGCCATCGTTGTTGCATTAGAGACAATCAGACTATTGCAGACATTGGCATAACTTGGGATCGTTGTGTTTACGGTTTATTAGGAACAATGATTATGGAAGAGCCGAGCATATGTTACGGAGGGACATTTGCTTTCCCTCTGTCGAAGTCATACCCTGGAAAGTTTGAAAATTTATGGGCCAAGTTGTACGATAAACGTAGGATTACTGTCATAGCTAATTTTCAAACGGATACACTTTACTTTATCAAGTGGCTTCTTGCTGCAAAATACCAATATCACCACGATGATTCACATCCATGCGAATGGCATATTAGAAACATGAAGACAAACTCTCCTAATAGTATTGATCATTTTCTCATTCGTGGAACTAATAATGAAATTGAATTAAAAATGGGAACACCTTGCCTGGGTACCAACAAATTTTTATGGTGACGTGTTTAAAATTGGAATAAATCTAAGAAATATCAAGGTAGAATAGAATATTCCGCTGCTAGAATCGTAGCAGCAGTATATTGTAACGGATATCGTGGTGTCGTCTATTCGCACAATACGAGATCTACATGTAAAGCACATTGCGTTGTCGGCTGCCCTTGACTACTGGCGGTGCGAATCCAGCTATATCCGTTGGATTACAAAATTGTTTGGAACAACAACTTCTTTTAGCCGTTACATGTTTATGTAGCATTCATATGTGGTCGTGTTGGTTCAGTGGAATTATTTTTAGGGAATCAAACTCAAATGGAAGACGAATTGGAATGCTCCAAAGATTTCTATTTGTTAGCTATGGAGTGAATGAGTAAGTAAGTAGGTTAAAATTATTTTAAAATAAGTAGAAAATTCTAATTCATCATATTATATTGACTTTGTTTTATTTCGTCAAACTGATTATCTTATGGCATTGACAGTTCTCAAATTATGATGAGGGGGTAGTGCTACTCGCGAAAGAGTGTAGCTCGTTCCGACAGCGCGTTGATTAATTGTACAGATTTTCTTAACGACAAAAATAAGCGGACCGGCCAGAAAAAAAAAATGAATTCTCAAAATCACAGTTTGTTGGCAACTCACATATTAAGGAAGTCTTGTTTAACGAATTACATAGTAGGAGTTGGACAAATGGGTGATGATCAACAAAGTGCGGGTGAGCTAAGACAGAGGTATAGTCGCAATGGTACTGCAAAGGATGATGAATTAACCGCATCGCAGCTTCGCTCGAGACATGGGATACCAAAGAACAGCAGCGGTAAGTCTCACTTTTCCTTTCCTATAACTTTTGATATTGTATCTTTTATGCTTCTTACATGCTTTTTATATCCACTATTATACCCCTTTCTGTTCCATTATACTCGTTTCTATCACTAAATGTCCCTTTTATGTCTTTTATTACTCGCATTAATTTTATTATTCGCATTAATTTTATTATTGTTATTTATTTTATTTCTTCCTTCATAGATTTCTCTACAAAATATGGCAGTGAAAAGAATAGCAAACAATTAGTAATTATTGTTGGCGCAGTTATTGTTGTTCTGCTCATTGCTGCGTTTATATTCACTAATTTTATCAATAAAAAGAATTAACGAACGAACAAATGTATAATGTATGCTAAGTCACCAACATAGTTACTACTCCCTATTCATTATTAATTAAGAATAAGAGTTGGTAGGATGCAATTGGGATTGTTCTATATCTGTATATTAAGACAATTATATATATAGTACTTTGACTATGCTTGTGTATTTTCTGCTCTTATATTCTGATAATAATTACAATTTTCTGTAAATTGGTTCTTAGGTAGTGTGTATTACTCAGGATAATTGCAAGAGTTAATAAGTATCTCGAGAGGAAGGACCGGTTTCACTTGCAAAAATTCGTCGATTTCCGACTCTTGAAGGATCCAATACGACATAGTTATTGGAAAATGCTTCTTGTAATATTCGCTGTTGTTATGAAAGATTTAAGTAATGAAATCGTTTTGCTATCTGTTGTGTAATGCTCGAGTCTCATAGATTTCAAAAATACTTCTACTTATACTATGCTGAACTTATTATGGTGGTGTTTCTTTATTGGAGCATTTTTTCCATTAGTCATTACACAGTCACCCAGCACACCACCGACTTATTTCCCTAGTCTTAGTCCGAGTTCGATAAGTATCATTACTACCATTGCTGGAACAGGTTCAGGTGGTTTTAGTGGGGATGGGGGCGCTGCAACATCAGCTGCTGTTAACTACCCGCATGGAGTTGCTGTTGATACTTCAGGTAGGAAAATATAAATCGGTCATTTATTAATACTTTTGATAATTGTTATTATCGCACTTATTTAAGGCAATGTATACATTGGCGATAGATGGAATCAACGTATCCGTAAGATTACAATTTCAACAGGGTACATGAGCACCATTGCTGGCACTGGGGGATATAGTTACAGCGGTGATGGGGGTGCAGCAACATCTGCTCAAGTAAATGGTCCACGTCTTATTACTGTTGATACCTCCGGTGAGCACTATACTTATACTTTCAAGATTAATAAAAGCTTATTAGAATGTTGTTACTCCACTTAAGGTAATGTATACTTCGCTGATTACAATAATCATGCTATTCGGAAGATCACAGTATCAACTGGTATAATAACCACATTTGCGGGTAGTGGGTCAGGTAGTTTTAGTGGCGATGGAGGGGTAGCAACATCTGCTAAATTGTATTATGCTCAAGGAGTGACTCTTGACTCATCAGGTAAGCAACCATTTTTAATTAAGTAATTAATTTCGTCTATTCTGTTGCCAACTATTTTATCTCTCGTAGGCAATATTTACATAGGTGATGGTAGTAATCATCGTGTCCGGAAGGTGATGATATCTACTAATATTATTGATACCATTGCTGGTAGTAGTACAAGCGGTAGTTTTAGTGGTGATGGAGGAGCAGCCACATCAGCTGGATTGAATACACCTATAGGGGTAGGTGTAGATACATCAGGTATTTAAACATTTCTAGATTTATTTGTTACCATATTATTACTATTCTGGACAAAAGGTAATGTGTACATCGCCGATAGCAGTAACCATCGTATCCGTAAGGTAACGGTATCAACGGGCGTTATATCTACAGTAGCTGGAACAGGTTCTGCTAGTTATAGCGGTGATGGGGGACAAGCGACAGCGGCAACATTGTCTAGTCCATATGGAATCGCAGTTGATTCGTCAGGTATGCTCATATATTGCTACGTGTAATTACTTTTTTGAACCTATATTGTTGATTATAGGAAATGTATACATTGGTGACAGCAGTAACCATCGTATTCGTAAGATTACAGTGTTAACGGGTGTTATTAGCACTGTTGCCGGAACTGGCACTTCTAGTTACAGTGGTGACGGAGGAGAAGCAACTTCTGCTTATTTGAAGTATCCATTTGGTGTCGCAGTTGATACATCAGGTAGATAGATATAGATATTTCGGCAAGCTTATTTCACTTATTGTACTTATATAGGTAATTTGTACTTCGCAGATGGAAATAATGCTCGAATTCGTAAGATTACTTTAGGTGGTACATACGTTCCGACATTTACGCCAACTGTAATGCCAACATACGCACCTACCAAAAAGCCAACATCGCAACCAACTGGTCAACCAAGTAGACAGCCAAGTAGTCAGCCAAGTAGACAACCCAGTAGTCAGCCAAGTAGTCTACCCAGTAGTCAACCAAGTAGCCAACCTAGTACTGAACCAAGTAGTCAACCAAGTAGTCAGCCAAGTAGTCAACCCAGTACTGAACCAAGTAGCCAACCAAGTGGTCAACCAACAACCAAACCTAGTGGACAACCAAGTAGTCAACCTACTATGCAACCTACAATGCAGCCCACATCACAACCAAGTAGTCTTCCTACAATTCAACCTACCATGCAACCTACAATGCAGCCCACATCACAACCAAGTAGTCTTCCTACAATGCAACCATCATCACAACCATCATCACAACCTACATCACAACCATCATTACAACCTACATCACAACCAAGTAGTCAACCAAGTGGACAACCTACATCACAACCAAGTAGTCAACCAAGTTGTCAACCAAGTAGTGAACCAAGTAGACAACCTACAGTAAAGCCTTCTACGCAACCTACCATGCAACCTACAATGCAACCCACATCACAACCTAGTAGTCAACCAAGTTTTCGTCCTAGTAGTCAACCAAGTTCTCAACCTAGTAGTCAACCAAGTAGTCAACCTAGCATGCAACCTACAAGTAAACCTAGTAGTCAACCAAGTAGTCAACCTAGCATGCAACCTACAACGCAACCTACAAATCAACCTACTAGCAATCCTAGTAATCAACCTACAATTCAACCTTCTAGCAATCCTAGTAGTCAACCAAGTGCTTGTCCTTCACGACAACCATCTTCTCAACCAAGTGCTCAGCCTAGCATCCAACCATCATCACAACCTTCAATGCAACCCACATCACAGCCTAGTAGTAAACCAAGTAGTCAACCAAGTAATCAGCCAACTGGTCAACCTAGTAGTCAACCTAGTAGTAAACCTAGTAGTCAACCTAGTAATCAACCTAGTAGTCAACCTAGTAATCAACCTAGCGGTCAACCAAGCGGTCAACCAAGTACTCAACCCTCATCAAATCCAACTTGTCCATCCACTAACCCTACATCCCAGCCCTCACGGACACCATCGTCACAACCAACTACTCAACCATCTACATCTTTAGTGGAACTAGTTGCATTTAGTGTTACCATTAAATATCAGAATCTAGATTTACGTGATTGGAATGCTGATGAGCTTCATCATGAGAAGTTGATGAAGGACTCGTTGCTAGCGCGCGTTACTGGACTTCGTGAAGATGATATTGTTGGTATTTCTGTTGTTGACAGATCGACTCGACGTCTTACTTCTACTAACTCAAGTAATAATAACGATGTCCTCATTTCTGCGGAATGCAAAGAATTCATCCTAACGAACATCGGGGAATATTCAATTCATAATCAAAGAATATTAATCATAAAGAGATTGCAGATTGAAGTCACCTTCAATATTCGACCACAATATTTCAATCAAACGCATCCAGTTACAGTCACGGATGTGTACAATGCAGTAACATTGCGTATAGATGCATCAGCATCAAATATTTTATTAGATTTACAGTCTAATAGTACCTACTTCTCCCCTGCGGTGTGGTTGAGTACCACTTATTCATCCTATTCATCAGTAGTAGCACGCTCAGCTAATCCAAGCTCATCTCCTTCATCACAGCCATCGTGTGGTACTGGTTCTTATCAGCTTGGTAGTGGTTGTGGGCCATGCGCAGAAGGATACTATGCCGACTCACTGAACGCATTCCAATGTGTTGCTTGTCCCATAGATACTTATGCTAGTACTACTGGGTCAGTTCAATGTACATCATGCGATAAGTTCACATCTAATATCAACGAGGCTTCGACAAGTTGTCCTCATTTTACTCTAAATGCATCGGCATTTACATACTATTCATTGGGATCATTCATTACTGTTTTATTTCTGTCCGCGCTTCTATTTGCCGACGAGAATGTGTACATCATGTTTTTATTGGGCTTGTTTCCATTGCTTGATATCGTTTCGGATATAGTTTATATTTTATCTGTCAAGTTCTGGAATTTTGAGTTATTTCTCTGTGCCATATTGTTTTTTGTAATACCTTCGTCTATGTTCATCTATAAACTAATACACATCAATGCATATCCACGATTGATAAAATTTGTTGGTGTTGAAATCATGAATGGTCACTACATATGGCTAAGCGCAAGTGTTGATGGATTTCCTTTGATTAATGGTGAGAGATCGACACTATCGTATGAAGAACACGATGGCATCGAAAAGCTATCTTGGTATTGGCTACTCTGGCTTCTATTGATTGCATTCCAAGTTATTTTTATTGTAGCAAGTATAGTATGGTATATAGTTGCTACTATGGTGCTTGTTGTTTGGTTATTTATAGGGTTATTTTTATACCAAACGAAGATGTTAGCTATTGGTAAGGTATGGAATGTTTGGTTCTTTACATGGACCAGATGTAATGACTTTAATAAAGAATTAAGTCTGGATGCATCGGTATTAAATGAATCTCTTTTTCATGAATTTATACTTGAAACAGTACCACAGATCGCTATCCAGTCGATCAATAACTCCTTGATATACAATGGGAAATTTCCTATTATTTCATTGTTTAGTCTTGCCATGAGCATATTCATCGCCATTAATGGTATCTACAGATATGGGTACTATCTTCTGTGGAAAGGAATAAAATTTGATGAAATACCCTTACCATTAGCAGTGCGCATGCATAAGATTGATAAGACAATACTTCCGCGTCGAAGTATGATTACCAAAAAAATCGCATCTCTAATCAACTCGGCAAAAGTTGTTGATTCAAAGATGTTGACTAAAGTTACTCCAGGTAGTATACGACGCATGTCACAAGCCATGTTGGCAAGTAATGCGATGCCTTCGGAAGTTATCACAACGATGAACTACTACCTTAAACTTGGATTAATGAAATTACAATCTACTGCTACTCTCGAAAATACTACTGAATTAGACTCAAGTATTAATGAGTTTAAACAATTAGTTTCTGCATTAATATCTCTAAAAATAATGCAAGAGGCGCGAATAATCACCCCTTGTGACGTTAGTAGTAGTAATGTTAATATTAATAATAATAACCTTGTGGCGATAGACATTGAAGGCATCATTAGTAGACGCAGCAGCAGAGTCGTTCCTGTAACTGAGACTTTGAATATAACATCAATAAATTCAGAAAGGATACAAGATCCATCAGTCTCCAGTCAAGTGTATAATGATGATAAGGCTACGTTTAATTTGAATAGAAAAGGAGAACAGGAACAGATTAGTATACGTGAAACTATAATATCGTCGAAGGATACTCAAATCAAAGTAATTTCTAAACGGAATTCAATTGCAGGAATTAATCATCCAAGCCAATTTAAGAACAGAAATATTGTTAGTGGTAAAGAAGGAAAGATAGAAATTCTTGAAGTCGAACAAATAAGAGATGCTGTCGTCGTTGACAAAACAACTATTGATAGTTCGGATAAAACAATAACAAAATTAGATAAGAAATTTGATGAAGCAGACGATGTAAGTGAAGGAAAAATATATGATATTTTTGAATTCAGTGATGATGACAGCATCGATATTTAAAAACTGTCTCGTAATTTTAATTAAAAACGAGTCACAAAGACAGTATAAGATCATACCTAATGGTGTAGTTATTCGCTGGCAACATCTACTGGCATACCACCTAATATGACTTATCAATTGCACGAGGATGCTTTTCGCTCCACACACCGAGAATAGAATTCTTATTTCGGTGTTAAAGTCTTAATAATTAACATCTGTTACAATATATATATGTCATTTTTTGTTTTGAATTTGTATAGAATCAAAGTATGCTAATAACTAATATAACTTCTTTGTTGTCTCTAAATTGGTAGGGTAACTAGTAGTAAAAATGGGGGTTCTGTTTCCAGCCGGCCCGGCCGGCCTTCAAACTTCAATTTTGGGGAAAATTGTGGGTAAGAACTCTGTTGCGTGTCACATCTTAACAAAATATTTGAATGCTTATCAACACAGTTGTGTAATGGACAAAGAATGAATTTAGACGTTCTTAATCATCACCTAAGATCAATTTGTTCGATTCTTGACTTTGATATAGCAGAATTATGGGTTGCAGAACCAAAAGGAAATGAAACTAGGTATA
>JACCDO012190945.1_pt1 | contig 10608 bp, 7 predicted proteins | sample 7446101 | NCBI WGS metagenome assembly JACCDO01 (sample SAMN15323440, study PRJNA562643) | freshwater metagenome | isolation source: river surface water | place: USA:Blue River Watershed | collected 2017-08-16
ACAAAATTAATTTGTTTTTATGCAAGTCGTGGGGGAAACAGGATTCGAACCTGTGAAGACATAAGTCAACGGATTTACAGTCCGTCCCAGTTGGCCGCTTTGGTATTCCCCCAACTGCGCTAAAATTGAATGAGATTTTTCCCTTAAAACTTTAACGGACTGCAAAATTATAGCCTTTTATCAAAGTATCAAAGTGAGTTTCTGAAAATTGGAAAAAAATTCTCCAAAGACCCCTCAATCTTTTAAAAATCAAGTAATTAATTTTCCTCTTTTAGCATTTCTAAGTAATACGCATAGTAGGATTGCAATTCCTCAGACGATTCCTCAGCGGATGCCTCCTCGAGTTTGGCGAGCACCCCTTCCTCTGCAGCAAATCCAAGTAGAGCTTGAAATGCCCCTAAGCGCAAATAATCCTTTGTACTAAATTTCAAAACTGCAAATAGATTGGCAATCGCTGCTCCCTTAGCCTCCACCCCTACCTCTAAGAAGTAAGTTCCGTAATAGCCCATGAAATAGTATAAGCCCTCTCCACGAAGCTTAGCCAAGGTTTTCTCAAACCAAGGCCCTTTGCCAGGTACCTGATTGGTAATGTAATATTCTGCTAAAGCTACTGCGATTCGGAAGTTGGATTCTCCCTCAAACGTCTCCACCCAAGAAAGTTCCACTTTCGAATCTTCCAAAAGCGCCAAACCCATCAAGGCCGCACCAGCTACCAAATAAGAAGGGTCCCGAGCCAAACGCATCATGGCTCCTTTGTAGGCCGTAGGGTTCCATCCCGTCAATACCTCCAAGGCACTGGAACGCACCTTGTTTTCAGCATCTTCCTCCACTAATCGGTACACTTCTGCCTCTAATCCGGGCAAAAGTTCTTTCCATTCACTATCCCCTTGCAGCAAAGAAAGTCCTCGCTCCCGCACAGCAGCAAAGGAATCCTTGATGGCTAATGGCAATATTTCGGTTAATTCAGCATGAGCCTCACGAGCAGCTAAACTATCCAAAGCCTCGTACCGGGCCACGCCCAATTGAGACTCCCTAAATTGCTGTAAGTACTGGGCATTGCTCAACACCTGACCCCCTTTCATCAGCAATTCTTGCCCCTCGTTCACAAAGAGCAAGGAGATCGGGTTGCCATTTTCCAAAGCCACTTCCTGCTCCGCTTCGGTCACACGAACTGTTTTGGTCTTTCTAATTCCTCCCTCATACCAACTCAAGGTCACAGGAAGTTGAAAAATTGGGGTTTCATACATTGTCTGAACCTGTGAGAACTTAACCAATAAATTCTCAGGTTGAGAATAGTCCACTTCGACTACCAATTCGGGATGCCCTTTGGCAAAAAACCATTGGTTAAAAAACCAATTCAAATCTCGACCACTTACGCGCTCCATAGCGAGACGCAAATCGTGAGCCTCCACCGCTTGAAATGCATGTTGGGTCAAATACAAATTCAGTCCTTTGAAAAAAGCAGCATCACCCAACTCTCGTCGTAGCATATGCAGGACCAATCCACCTTTATTGTAACTATGCGCATCAAATAAGTCCTCCGCATCCGCATAATTGAAACGAATCAATTCCTTAGGTTCAGCATCCGCTTCCGCAAAATAGCCCTCTTTCTCCACCACCAACTTCAGGTCCGCCTGATCCTGACCGTAGCGTTTTTCATTCCATAAGTATTCGCTGTAGTTCGCAAAGGCCTCATTCAAGGTAAGATTGGACCAGGATTCGGCAGTTACCAAGTCCCCAAACCACTGGTGAAAAAGTTCGTGGGCAATGATGTAATCCCATTCGGAATCCAAGGCCTCGCGCTCATCCAAGAGCAATTCTTCCATGAAAATGGAAGCCGTCGTATTTTCCATGGCTCCAGACACAAAATCCCGAACCACAATCTGATCATATTTTTGCCAAGGAAAGGGTACCCCAAGCCGCTTTTCAAAATAGGCTATCATTTCTGGGGTAGAAGCAAAAACCTTCGCGGCACCTTTTTCAAATCCTTTCTCAACAAAATACCCCAGAGGCAAATCCCCATGAGAAGCCGACACTTTGGCAAAATCACCCACAGCAATCGCTACTAAATACGGTGCATGGGGCAGATCCATTTTCCAGTAATCTCTACGAATGCCATTACCCAAGGACTCCTGCTGGATGAGGCGTCCATTACTGATCGACACCATGCTGTCCGGCACAGTCAACCAAATGTCATGCGTCAGACGCTCATTGGGCCGGTCAATCGTCGGAAACCATTTGCTACTGTGCTGGGTCTCTCCCTGTGTCCACAGCATGGTTGGCTTGCCTGGGATCGTATCCAGTGGATCGATAAAATACAGCCCTTTCGTATCGGTAATGGCTGCAGATCCCTCGCCTGAGTTTCTTTCTGGAAAGGACACGTAATTGATCTCAAGTTCGACCGTATCCCCAGGAGCCAACTCCTCTGGTAAATATACCTGCAATTCCTGCTCGTCGTATCGGTAAGCCAGCGTCTCTAACTGACCCTTCTGAACTCGTGCTACCCGGCCCAACTCAAAATCTTGAGCATCCAGGACAATAATCTTTTGTGGATAGAAATAGGGGGTTAGACGAAGTTTTGCTTTACCGATGACCCGCTGACTTTTCCAATCAAACCCAAGTTCCAAATCCATGTGGATCAGATCCATGCTGCGTGTAGCAGCTGCTTGGTAAGGAAGCAACTGCTCCTCCATCCAAAAATCTTCTTCCTCTAGGGCGAGGGTATCCCATTCCCCCTCCCCATCTGCAACTATTCCAGTGATGGATTTACAGCCTGCCAAAGCTCCCATCAAGACAAGGAGCAAAAACGAAAGAAGGTAGGTGTTGAAATTTATTTTTGGACAAAGAGGTTTTTGAGTCATATTTGAAGAAATTCGCAAGTGCCTGAACTAGGCACATCCTATTTGGAAAACAAATTAGCAAGAATGTTTTCAGTAATCCTTCAAGACACTACCTATTCGGTAGAAAAAAATGCAGACGAAACACTCGTCAACCAGCAAGCCCTCACTTGGGACCTCAAATGGATGGGAGACCGGAAAGTCCATCTGATTCAAGGGGCTCAATCTTTGGAAGCGGAGTTGTTGGATTTAGACTTAGAGGCCAAAACAGTGCAAATCCGATTGGGACACCGGACTACGACGATTCAGCTGAAGGATCGATTTGATTTACTGCTGGAGCAAATGGGCATGAATGCTGCAGGATCTGGTAACCTGAAAGAAATCAAAGCCCCCATGCCTGGGTTGATTTTGGACCTTAAGGTAGCCCCAGGTGATCAAGTCAAAAAAGGGGACGTCTTGGTGATACTGGAAGCCATGAAAATGGAAAATAGCATCAAGTCGCCCGGCGATGGCGTGGTGAAAGAGGTCAAAGTCTCCCCCAAGCAATCTGTCGAAAAAAATCAGGTCCTGATTCAATTCTAAGATTGAACAAATCTTCTTCTCTTAAAATCCTTCAAAGAATTAAGAGAATCTGTTCTGATTTTTTGGAGAGAAACAAATTTCTAAACGGAAGAAAGTATATTTGCTGGGTTGAATAAATGATTCAGCCACCCAACCCCCTGGAAAATTGATGAATTAATCAAATTTAGGGCGTTGAAAAGGACCAATTTATCCAAGCACTTACCTACCAATCCATGAAATACAAACGCATCCTGCTCAAGCTTAGTGGAGAATCGCTAATGGGCGAAAAAAAATACGGCATCGATTCGGCAATCTTGCAGCAATACGCGGAAGAAATTAAAAAAGTAAAGGACATGGGCGTGGAAATTGCCATTGTCATTGGAGGAGGTAATATTTTTAGAGGAGTTCAAGCGGAAAAGTCTGGAATAGACCGCGTTCAAGGCGATTACATGGGCATGCTTGCCACCTTGATCAATGCCATGGCACTTCAAAGTGCCCTTGAACAAATCGGCTTGTACACTAGACTGATGTCTGGTATCAAAATTGAAAGTGTATGTGAACCCTTCATCCGCAGAAGGGCGATTCGCCACCTGGAAAAAGGAAGAATTGTTATCTTCGGAGCGGGCATTGGCAACCCTTACTTTACCACAGATTCTACCGCTGCCTTGAGAGCCATTGAAATTGAATCCGATGTGGTGTTGAAAGGTACACGAGTAGATGGAGTGTATACAGCAGACCCAGAAAAAGATGCCTCTGCTACCAAGTATAAAAACATCTCCTTTACAGAAGTTTACGAGAAAAACCTCAATGTCATGGACATGACTGCTTTCACGCTTTGCCAAGAAAACAACCTCCCCATCATCGTATTTGACATGAATAAAAGTGAAAACCTTACCAAATTGGTCAATGGGGAACAAATAGGAACTTTGATTACTGTATAAACTGGATCCAAATCATGGAAGAAATCGAATTGTACCTTGACGAAGCCAAGGAATTGATGCAAAAAGCGGTAGATCATACTGCTGCAGAATTGGTGAAAATTCGCGCTGGAAAAGCAATGCCCAATCTTTTAGATGGGGTTTTTGTGAACTATTATGGTTCTCCTACTCCACTTTCTCAAGTGTCTTCCATCACCACTCCAGATGCACGGACGCTAGCCATCAAGCCTTTTGAGCGTAACCTCATCTCTGAAATTGAGAAGGCTATCATCAACTCCGACCTTGGCCTAGCCCCACAAAACAATGGAGAGATCATCATCCTAACCATCCCTGCTTTGACCGAAGAGCGAAGACTTCAGCTTGTGAAGAATGCAAAGGCAGAATGTGAAACGGGTAAAATTTCCATCCGCTCTGTCCGTAAGGAGACCAACGAATCCCTGCGTAAGCTGCAAAAGGAAGGTGCCTCTGAGGATGCCATCAAACGCGGTGAAGACCAAGTCCAAAAATTCACGGATGCCTATTCGGCAAAAATTGACGAACTCTTCTCCAAGAAGGAAGTCGATATCATGAAGGTTTAATGCCTTTGCAAGTCCCGAGTCATGCGGGACTTTTTTTTTGCCTTAGGGCACTAACCAAGATCCTTGCCAACCGGAAGCCAAGTCATATTGGATCCGTAAATGCCCTTCTTTTGCCAGTTGAAGTACTTCTAGGGAAAGGGGAGAAAATTTCAACACCGAAAAATAGGAATGCTCCGAGGAAGACTCCCAGCCATCCTTGGGATGCTTTATTCGCCTTCCTGGCCCCAATTCACTCTGGTATTCTACTCTTCGCTTGTCGGAAACCCGCTTCCAGTTTGCCTGTGCGAGTTCATCCTCCACATGAATTGTAGCCAAGGCCTGGACGCGCACTTGCACCTGTTTTTTGGGATGGTAAAAAAGTAAACTTACCTGAGGCACTTCCAAAAGTTCCTGGACTTTGGAGGATCGAGCATCCGTGTACACCAAAAATTCCAAGTCAGCAGTGAATTGACGCAGGACCACCGTTCGGACCTGCGGAAACTGCTCCCCAACCGTGGCCACCGTGAGGTACCGAAAGGGATGCTTGGGATCTAGAGCGCCTCGGTGTATCTCGTGGAGCAATGTCTGCCAGATTGCAGTCGGCATATCGGTAGCGGTAAAGAGCATCAACTTATTTTTTATACTAACACAAATCGTAGCCTAGAGTTTAAAATTCCAACTCGATTACTAAAGCTTACCTGAAAAGAAAAATAAAGTGGTCCCGTACTTTACGGGACCGCTTTATAATTAAATTGGTTCAAGTTAGTTCAGCCCTAAAGGCGCTTCCAGGTTTTTAAAATACACCTGCTTATCGGCATCCAAATCCACAAGCACCGCCGCATCATTCTTGATATAGCCCGCCAGTATCTGCTTGGAAAGTTCATTCAAAATCAGACGCTGCATAGTGCGCCTCAATGGCCGTGCACCAAAATTGGCATCAAAGCCTACCTCTCCCAAGAAATCAAGCACCTCGGTGGTCGCCTCGATTTGTATGTTCGAATCCGCAAGTCGCTTCTGAATCTCTCTCCATTGGATGTCCACAATCTTGCGGATCACCTTCTTATTGAGTGGTTCAAAAAGGATGGTTTCATCGATACGGTTTAAGAATTCCGGACGAACGGACTTTTTCAGTAAGTCAAACACCTCAGTCTTAGTTTTCTCCAACACTTCTTCTCGATTCCAATCCTCCATTTCTGCAAATCCCTCTTGAATGAGGTGCGAGCCGATGTTGGTGGTTAAAATGATGATCGTGTTCTTAAAGTTGGCCAATCGCCCCTTGTTATCGGTCAATCGCCCGTCGTCTAGCACCTGAAGGAGAATATTGAACACATCCGGGTGAGCCTTTTCGATCTCGTCCAGGAGGATTACGGAATAGGGCTTTCTACGAACCGCTTCAGTCAATTGTCCACCTTCATCGTAGCCCACATAGCCTGGAGGTGCTCCTACCAGTCTACTAACCGCATGTCGCTCTTGGTACTCAGACATGTCAATTCTTACCATCGCATTTTCATCGTTAAAGAGGTACTCCGCAAGGGCTTTGGCAAGCTCGGTTTTACCCACCCCTGTGGTACCCATAAAGATAAAGCTTCCGATAGGTCGTCTTGGATCTTGCAATCCGGCTCGACTTCTACGCACCGCATCGGATAGTGCTACGATGGCTTCATGCTGACCGGCTACACGTCGACCCAACTCGTCCTCCAGGTGGAGTAATTTTTCTCGCTCGGATTGAATCATTTTACTTAAAGGGATTCCCGTCCACTTGGACACCACCGAAGCAATGTCTTCTTGGTCTACCTCTTCCTTGAGTAAAGGAGAGCCCGCCTGCATGTCCGCGAGTTGGGATTTGAAAGACTCTAATTTTTTCTCCGCTTCCCCGATCTTCCCGTAACGGATTTCAGCTACTTTTCCAAAGTCTCCTGCTCGCTCAGCTTGTTCTGCCTCCAACTTGAGCTTTTCGATGGCTTCTTTTTCGCGTTGAATTCCCGTGATCACCGCTTTTTCACTCTCCCACTTAGCCTTCACGGACTGTCTTTTATCCCCAAGTTCAGCAATCTCTTTGCTCAAGATGACCTCCTTGTCCTTGTTATTTTCTCGTCGGATAGCCTCCCGCTCAATTTCGAGTTGCATGATGCGGCGGTTCAACTCATCTAATTCCTGAGGTAAGGAATCAATCTCCATCCGCAACTTGGCTGCTGCCTCGTCCATCAAGTCAATGGCCTTGTCTGGCAAAAACCGGTCGCTGATGTAACGCTGCGAAAGTTCCACTGCGGCAATCACCGCGTCGTCCTTGATGCGGACTCCATGGTGCAACTCGTACTTGTCCTTGATTCCTCTCAGGATGGAAATCGCATCTGCCGCATCGGGCTCGTCCACGATTACCGCCTGGAAGCGACGCTCCAAGGCCTTGTCTTTTTCGATGTACTTCTGGTATTCTTTCAGGGTGGTGGCTCCAATGGCATGCAGCTCTCCGCGTGCCAATGCCGGCTTGAGTAGGTTGGCCGCATCCATGGCACCTTCGCCTCCACCTCCTGCACCAATGAGTGTATGGATCTCGTCGATAAACAAGATAATTTCCCCTTCTGCATCGGTCACTTCTTTGATCACCGACTTCAGTCTCTCCTCAAATTCCCCCTTGTATTTGGCGCCTGCTACGAGCAAGCCCATGTCTAGAGAGATGAGCGTCTTGGACTTCAAATTTTCTGGGACATCCCCAGAGACGATACGCTGTGCCAAGCCTTCGACGATGGCCGTCTTGCCCACCCCTGGTTCACCCAGGAGGATCGGGTTGTTTTTGGTTCGGCGAGCAAGAATCTGCAACACACGTCTGATCTCTTCGTCACGGCCAATGACGGGATCAATTTTCCCTTTTTTGGCCATTTCATTGAGGTTCTTGGAATATTTTTCCAAGGCTCTGTAGGTACTCTCTGCGTTTGGATCGGTCACTTTAGTTCCTTTTCTAAGTTCTTTAATTGCCTCTAGGAGCGCTTTTTCAGTAATTCCTTGATTCTTCAACAGCTGAGCTACGGTATCGTTCCCAGCCAACACTGCCAAGAGCAAATGCTCGATGGCCACATAGGCATCTCCAAAAGTCTTCAAATAGTCCTTCGCCTTGGTCAGCACCTGAGTGGCAGCAGCAGACAAATAAGGCTGCGCATTCCCTCCACTCACTTTAGGAAGTTTTTGAAGTTCTTCGTCTAGTTTTTGGTTGAGTAGTTGCTGGCTAGCACCCAATTTCTGTAACAGAAATTGAGAGACATTTTCGTCCTCTAAAAATATCCCCTTCAGCAAGTGGGCCGTCTCAATCGCTGGACTACCTGCTGATTGAGCGAGTTCAGCCGCCTTTTGAATCGCCTCCTGAGATTTGGTGGTAAACTGCTTAAAATCCATGGTAAGGTTTGGTTTAGTTTTCCTTGCTTTCGCTTTGGACTATGCAGCAAAATGACCACCAAACTACATATTCAGCCATTCTGTCCTAAAAACATAAAAAATTGACTTTAATCATGAAATTTTGGCAGAAAATTTAGAAAAACTCACCAAAAATCTTGAATTACTAGTTACGCTAAACCCGGAAAGGTGCAGCAACTAGATAAGGATTAGCTTCATGAAAAAAAGTAAGCAGCTCGCCGCTTTAGTCTTGATTTTCGGCGAATTCAGCCACTGCACGCCACACCCTGAAAATATTTTTATGACAAATTTTTTCAAGATCCTCCTTTGAATATCCCCGTTTGAGTAGCTCTGCAAGGAGATTGGGGAACATGGACACATCCTTTAATCCTGTGGGTAAAGAATCTCCTACGCCATCAAAATCTGAACCCAAGCCTACATGATCGATGCCAACAAGTTGAACCACATGATCAAAATGGTCTGCTACCCGGGCTACTGAAGGAAAAGGATTGTGCTGAGCAGTGTATTCTTGGATGTATTTTTGGGCTTTAGGATCTCTTCGCGTAAGGTTATTTTCTGCAAGCCAGTTGACAACATGCTCACGAACTTGAGCAGATCCTGAGGCATAAGCGGAATCAATAAATGTTCCCCCAAAATTAATCAGCATCACTCCTCCATTTTTCGCAAGTGCTTGAATCAATTCATCGCTCATGTTGCGCTCAAAGCCAGGTGTAAATTTCCGGACAGAAGAATGTGAGGCAATCACAGGGACCTTACTGATCGCAAGGGCATCTCTAAAAGTATTATCTGAGACGTGACTTAGATCGACCATAATCCCTACGCGATTCATTTCGGCTACTACCTTTTTCCCAAACTCACTTAGCCCCCCGTAGGTGGCTGTGGTATCGTAGCTCGCGTCACCGATTAGGTTGTCTTTGCCGTGAGTAAGTGTGATGTAACGAATTCCCCGCTTATAGAAATATCCAATATTTCCCAAGTCATCTTCGATGCCGGCTCCATTTTCCATCCCCATCGGCAGGGAAATTAGGCCTTTTGCAAAATTCGCCTCGATGTCTTCTGGACTATAGGTCATGGCAAACTTATCAGGAAAAGTCGCTGCAAGTCTTTCTGTCATCAAAATCAAGGAGTCGGCCAGGGCCTTGGATGCTCCTGGAATCGCTTGATTGCCGGCCGGTATGTAAATGGACATAAAGGGAGCATCTAGCCCGCCTTCCTTGGCACGAGGATAGTCAAAATTGCCATCTGGAGTACGGACAGACACATCCAACACCTCTCGCTGCAAGGTAAACCCTCCCACTTTCATCCGATAAGGTAGGTCCACGTGTCCGTCTACCATAATCGTAGCTTGAGCTATTTCTTTAGCCGCCTGAAGCCGAGCTGCATCAGAAAGTTTCGAATAGTCAATAGCGGCTTGTTGTGCCACACTAGCACTTACCAAAAAAAGAGTTAATCCAAAAATTAAATATCGTTTCATAGCTGAAGGGAGTTGGGGAAACGGGAAGTTAAGACCTTTGAGAAAGGAATCAAAAAAATCATTTTTTCAAAACCCTACTAGGCGATTTGAGGTCGGAAACTCGCCTATAGAATGAACTATTCTACCCGTTTTTGCTTTGTATGGGTGTAGCCTTCTCCAAACTATACATCAATGTAGGAGAATTCCCGTGCTCTCTGAGAATTCTAGGGAAAAGGAAATCGGGTGGCAATTTGACCGCTTATGGAATCGTGGATTCAAAATCAGGTTTAATAATCAATCTTCAAGCTTTAAAACCTATCTTCACTTAGCTTTCGCTTTCAACCTAGAAAATAATTCCAAAAGATGAACTCTAAAGAAATCAATTACGAATTAGAAAAAAACATGGAGGTCATCTCTCAACTAGATGATTTTGTGGGCCATGCCGTAGATACGGTGCTGGTAGATCCGGAGGATTGCTGGCAGCCTACGGATTTTTTACCAGATTTTTCCAATCCAGAGGCAATGGAAGAAGTGAAACTTCTTCAGCAGCGTGCAGCAGGAATCCCCGACACCGTTTTGACTTCCTTGGTGGGCAACATGATTACCGAAGAGGCCTTGCCTTCCTACCAGACCTACTTCAACCTACTTGAAGGCATCAATGTAGACAAAAGCCTGCTCTCCCCTTCTGGATGGGTACGCTGGTCCAAGGCTTGGACTGCAGAAGAAAACCGACATGGGGATCTTCTCAACAAGTACCTCTACCTCACGGGAAGAGTGGACATGCGTGTGATCGAACAAACCATCCATCGCTTGATTACCAATGGATTTGATCCCAAATCAGAATCAGATCCCTACCA
>JACCDO012391818.1_pt1 | contig 10608 bp, 3 predicted proteins | sample 7446101 | NCBI WGS metagenome assembly JACCDO01 (sample SAMN15323440, study PRJNA562643) | freshwater metagenome | isolation source: river surface water | place: USA:Blue River Watershed | collected 2017-08-16
AGAGCTGGTGACTTTAGGGTCGAGAGCGTTTGCGTCCTCCGTTGCGACATCTGCCACCCATGGCGATTCGCGTACCGCTTCTTTGTCTACAGTGTCACAGAAACGCTTTAGGGCGCTGAGCCATTTGGCGGGCACAAGGAAGGTGTCGGCTGCCCGCAGCGGCACATCTCTTTCGTCGGCTGCAATACGAGTGAGGATGGCACCATAGCGGTTGCGGGTGTGCAGATCGCGCCTTCGCGCGCTGGAATGCTCTGTGCAGCATAGCGCACAGCGGAAATTGCCCGAGTGAAAGTCATGGTCCACAGCCGTGTCGCTCCCGTCAATGAGGGCACGAAAGGCCGCTTCAGGTAGCGCCTTGTACTGCCCCAGTGCCAGCGGATCTAGTCGTGGGTGTAAACCTGCAGAATGCTTGCAGCAGTGTTGCAGATTGCAAATTTTCTCGTCAAACACACTTGACGCACTCGCGGTCGGGGCCACAACCGCCGCACCGCGCGGAGGACTGCTGACATCTTCTGTAAGATCTACCAAGGCACCTGCCTCGGCAGGCACAAGTTCCGTCTTCTGTATTGAGGATTCTGCTTTATCCTTAACCCCCGTGATCCACTGCCGTAGCCATGTCGTAGGCACTAAATGGAAACGTCCGGCTGCACCTGCAGCGTCTCTCTGCGCCTCCTCCAGCACGGCTGCGTAGGCTTGTTTGCGTCGCGACACCTGCACCTCCAAACGCCCTCGAGCGACATTGTACACGCGCATCTCCTCCTCAAAATTGGCGGCGGCGCTGGCTGCCGCCTGCACTACACGCGCGGAAGGTGGCACGTGCGCGCTGCACAGAGCGTTCTGAAAGTGCTCTTCGTGGACGTATGCAAAAAGGTAGGCGTCGCGTGCACGATCCAAACGTGCGCCAGCTTCTATACCGCCTTTAGTAGCAGCCTTGGGCTCTTTCTTACGCGGTGCAGAAGGTGAGCTCGCTGCTGCGGCTGGACTCATATTGTCGTTCGCTGCTGCGGAGTCGTTGTCGGGAGCCTTGCGCTTGCGTGGACGGCGCGCCGCAGCATCGGCGTCTACGTCCGGAGATTCCCGATCACTGCCATCTTTTGCCTGTGCATCATCATTGCCGCTATCAATATGTAGCACCGCAGGCTCTTCCCCGCTCGTGCCGGAATGGCTCTGCGACTGCAGTGCCGGGTTTGGCGCAGGGGAAACTTCGTCGTCGTCGCAGTGCCACCAGCGCCCAGTGTCCCAGTCTAGGACCTCAGCAACATAATGCCCTCCATACGCACTTTTTCCTTTGTGGTACAGCACGGATACAAGCCGATACTGTTGGCCATTCAGCTGTATGCGGTCGGTGAACGACACGCTTTGCTGCAGCTTGGTCTTCTCGAAGGTCTTGCGGTTGTACACATAGCGCAGCAACTGAATGTTCAGTAGTGTGGGCAACTCTTCTATTCGTGTACATCTTGTAGCATCACGCTTGCCTCCGCAGCGATCACAATGATACTGGTTCTCCCCAGACATAGTCTCCTGAGCAAAATAGGCTGCCAGCGCCTGTTGCACGCTCCGCAGACCCTCAATGGGAAGTTCCAGTCCATTGAACGCATGCACACGAGCGCTGTCAAAGCGACATGAGTTGCATATCATAGAATAAGCCTCTTTACCTTGCAAGATTTGTGTAATTCCTAATCTGCCAGGAGTAGTATCATACAGAACGTATTTCAGGTTGTCGAATTTACCCATAAAAAGTTTGTAGAACTCCTGCGGATCTTGTTGTTCCTGTTCATTTAACTGCAGTGAGCGTGTAAAGTCAACAATGTTGTAGACACGATGTATAGACAGCATCATATGACCGAAAGCACTTTGCAGTGAGCGCAGTACCTCGTCCATAGGAGACTCATTAGTTTCTGGAATATGCATGTTAAAAATAGCATCGCGAACTATCAGATTGTGAAAAAGACTTTGAATAAGAACATTTAAATAGCACGTCGCACCTAAATTTCTAAGCCCTACAGGAGTATTTGACACACGACGAAGTGCTCCTGGATCAGATCCTAAATTGCCGATGTGAGCAGCTGAATTTTTAAAAATTCCCTCTTTCTTTTCACCTAAACCAAAAATGCACCACGGATTATTTGCGCAGTTCTTCTTACGTGCATGATCGGTCAAGGAACAAACTGTGCGAGCTCGGACGAGCGCGGCGTACGGATCGAGACCGTCATCTTTTTCTGAAGTGGAATTAGTCGCCATCGTTTAAATATACATTCTAAAGCGACGAACAATAGTCAGAATACTATCTATCTCTATACGTTTAAAACATATAATAGGTGCGATTCCTGCCCGATTTGATTCGGAGGGATCTGTGAAACTTTCGTGCGTCCAAGGCAACTAGGGTAATCAATGAGATTAATTATTGATTATTGATTAATCAATAATCAATGAGATTTAGGGAATGCATATTCTCGATACATTAAAGCTTACATAGATACAAAATGCTGTTTAGGAATTGGACATACTTCCATCCATCACCTGAACGATACATGCGGGCTGCAGTTCATCATTCGCGGTATTCTTGGCGCGCTTGTGCTCGGGAAGCTGCTTGGCCTTCATGCGCTGGGTAGCTGCTACGGAGCGCCATGGCGTCCAGATCACGGATGTGTACTTGCGCGGTTGCAGGCTCGCCTTGGAGCAACGCAACAGCATAACGACTGGGGATTTGTCGGGCACCACGTGCGGCCCTGACACCGATTCGTCAGCTACACTATCTTCATCTTGCGGCGCGGCCGAGCTTGCCTCACCCACAGGTGTAGCAATTAAGCACCACACCGAACGAGTTGACGTTAATTCCATGTGCTTGCACTTACCGCCGGCAGCCTTTAGCAGCGCGCGTTGAACTACACCACCTTCTTCATCCACCCAATTGATGCTTACATCCCATCGGCTACTGTAATTACTGAACTGGATGCATTTGTCAGGATCCCCCCAGTAACTTGATTTCTGGAACACTTTTGGTACACACAGGATTCTCGAGAACGGAAGGGCTTCTTCGATGTCCAGCGCTGTGGTGTAATCCCACTCGGGATCGGCTGTCGCTCCCTCGTTATTGAATTTATCGGCACCGACATCGATCTGCGCATTTGTAGCACCACTGAATACCTGCACACTGCTAACGCGTCGTATGTCTTCGTCTCCCTCCTCTTCCTGCCTTGTCGGCTCGAACTCTTCGTCCACATCTTTCGAAGCGAGGCCCATTTTGTGCTCCGAGCGGCGAATTACCATCATCCCTTCATCTTCCTCGGTCTCTGTTGCATATTTATTTGCGGGGACAACCGGCTGTGGCGAGGTTTTTGGCGACGCAGCATGGGATGTCGCTTTTTTCTTCCGGATGCTTGTTACATTATCTGTGTCGCTCTCGTCGCTATCGCTTGCATTAGCTGTGTCTTGATTGAATTGATGCTTGCTCTCAATATCGCTTGTAGTTGGACGGCTGGATGGGATGGCATTGCTGGCGGCCGTGTTGATGGATCCGCTGCGGCTGTTGGGCAGTGTAGGCACAGTCACTGTGGACACTCCCTTGCTGTCGGCTCGGCTATCCGCATCGGATAGATTCTCACCTCGTTCCCCAAGCGGCCCTTCGATATCATCGTCTTCATCATCTTCTTCGTAATGCTGTTCGGCAGTCGGTAAGGCAATGTCGTGTTGATGTTCGGTGTCTTTGCCACCCAGTAGCCCCATCAGCAGCGACTTTGCGGTACTCCTGCTCTTGCCACTGAGGCTCTCGTAAAACTTATCGACTTTCTGCTTGCCAGCCTTATAGCAGGCGGCTGTGAGAGTTACACGTCCATAAGATTGCGCCTCTACAACTGCACGACGGAAGTCGTCCAAACTGAGTACACGGCGGCCATTGACCGCCACAACTTCGGCTCCATCCAGCAACTCAGAAAAGCGAGCCGCCTGAGAATTTGGAAGAACACCCGTGCATAGCAGGCGGCGGAACTTATACTCCACCTCCATCCCGATGGGGCCCGGTAGGAAGTCGAAAGAGCGCAGCTCGTGGCGGAATGTTACAGTCACCGACACGCGATCGACCTGCAGGAGAGTTACAGCGACACAGTGGAGAGGATAGGGTCAGATCAGGCTATATATCAGTTATCATAATTATGAAAATGAATGCAGAATGAATTGACACTGTGCGCTTTGACATATGAGCAACACTTACCGTGGAAAGACAAACGGAAAGTGGAGGTCCGGAATCGACAGCATTAGAAGTAGAATCAGAGAGCTGAGAAAGATTACGCGTGCACTGCATATCCGGCTGTAAGACAAAACTCCTCATGTTTCCAGCGCGCTGCATGAACATATCCAAGCACACATCGTGCAGGTTGCTGACGCTGATAAGTAGAGGAAGTTCCTTGGGTACTTGTTTTGCGAGACGCATGAGAGTTGTGGTACTATCTTCTCCTATCTTAGGCATACTAATGCGACCATATTCAACCTCACCTCGCTGAGATAACGATAGTGGTGACGGATCATCCCCATAGATAGACTTGGCGTCACGATGGTTAGGATCAGCAAGAGGCGGTACATTTGTCAAAAACTTTTCAACATATACATCATCCTTAATTGATACTCCCAGGCCATAAGGCACGTTTTTAGGGTTTCGCGCGTCAGCTTTAGCTGGCTCCCATGCACCTAAGCGTACAAATGCTTCGCTAGGTTGGTCTGCGCGGCCTTGAAAGGCTGGAAGCAGATTGTTCATAATAATTTATTAAAATTTACGCTTCCAGACTTTTAAACAAAATCTCTAAAGATATTACTTTACAATTTTGACGAATGACTTGCGAACGCGTGGCAAGATTGAGTTTCTATAAGTAACGAAGCTTTCAAAGTCCAACTTGCAAGTGGGCGGGCCGGTTCCCCCTATTCGTTCAATAATTAGCTTGGGTTCAAGAAACGGATTTTGTAATAAATACACTGCAATCATCAGTATGGCGTTAAGAACGCAAAGTGCACCAAGTACAACTGTCCAAAATAAGCGAAAGTCTCCCGATTCTCAAACAATTGTTGATGAGAATAGCAATGAGAACCACTCTGCCACACCGGTGCTAGGAGAAGTTACAGATGAAGAAAGAGATCTAAAACGGGTTCGAGCGGGTCATAATTTGTCATCACCTTTACGAAGTACGCGCAGTACGGCGCTTCCTCGACCACCTATTCGAGCATCAGGTTCAACCACACCTACAAAAGATGATGCAACAAGTGACCGTCATCAGATCAAGGCTACGCCATCAAAGTTGATCACAGGTTATCTAGCAGGCGGCGCATCTACTAGAAAAAATGAAAATATAAATACTCCTCTTGGGAGCGGTCTTACACCAAGACGTCCGTTGGCGGGAACAGCGAGTATCAGTCGAGCAGCGGCGGCACGAACTCCTGCAACAGAGAAGCTTCAGCAAATCTTTGAACAGACTATCGATATCGATGAAAATAAAGTTCGTCAAATTACACTAGCTATGAATAAAAACAAAATAGCATCGAAGTTCAATGCGACGGAAAAAGCGAAGTCGATGGAAACCGCTATCAAAGAGTTGCAGGCGCTGATTGTGACACTTCTCGGACAGGTAAAGCAAGTGCAGATAAAGTGTGTCGGCTTTGAGAGTGACACTGAAGCTAAACTTAAGGAGGCACATTTCCATATCCAGGAGCTTACCGAAGCCAATGCTAGACTGCAAAGTAATGAGAATCGCCTGAAGCAAGAGATCTCCCAAGCGATCGAACGCGCCGCCATTGCCGAAGCAAATTTGAAGGGTGCCCAGAAAGAGGGCGACCCACTGCGTAAAACTATTAAAGACTTGGAGGGCAGAATTGCCAAACTCGTGACGGATCATGCCAAGGAGCAGGCACAGGCCAAGGCAGCCAAAGAGGAGACAGAGCGCCTGCAGAAGTCCATAACAGACCTCAAAAAAGAGTGCGACGCCGCTAAAGAAGCCACAGTCGCAGAACTCAAACAAGCAAGTGCTGAATTTGAAGTGCGTCTTGCAAATGAGCGCGCCGAGTTGAAAAAGGAGCATCAGGCTGCCAGCGCCAACACTGTAGACGAGCTCAAGCGCCGCGCTGCTCAACTACTACTTGACGCAGCGACTGAGAAAGAGGAGCATAAAGCCAGTCTGCTAAGACAAGAACAGCGCTTTGATGAACAAATTAGTTCCCTGAAAACTGATCTGGCTACAGAGAGGGAGGCGCGCGGTGCGCTGTCGACAAAGCTCTCCAAAACGGAAAGCGGGGTCGAGCGTACGGCAGCAGACCTCATTCGCGCGACCGCCGAAGTCAACAAATTAAGTAGCCATTTAACTGCAAAAGAAGAGCAGCTACAGACCACACTGGATGACTTACGTTCGGCACATGCCCTACAGAAGTCGCTTGCTGCAGAGCGTGCGAGCTTGCATACAGAAGTGGCGGTGCTGCAGCAGCGCGCGGCGGCTGCGGAGGCAGAGGGTCACACACTAGCCGCGGAACTGGCTCAGAGCCGCGAACAGACTTGCTCCTCTCACGGAGAGCTTGTGGCAACGAAAGAAGCGCTAGTAGCAATGCAGACTGCCGTTGCCGCAAAGGACGCAGATCTGCTCCGGCTAAAGGATGCTGCGCGCCAGTTGGAGGCTGAACGCGAGATTCGAGAGCGCGCCGAGCGTCGTGAGAGCTCTGAAAGGCAAGAGCGCATTGCTGCTTCAGCTCAGCTCCTTGCCACACAGACAGACTGTAATGCGCGCATTGCCAATCTTGAGAAGAAGATGCGCACCGATCTTGACACGGTCAAGGCTATGCACGCACAGACTTTGGCAGAGCTGGAGAGCAGCCAAGCGAAGTGCCGCGAGCATTGTGACACCATTATGGGGCTAGAAAATGAGTCCACAGAGCTACGAGCACAGTTAGAACATGCCTGTGCTAATCATGAGACTGTGGAGAAGTTGGGCAGGGTAACCGGCGAGCTCGAAATCCTCAAGCGCCGCATGCGCGAAAACTCAGACTCCAGCCATCTGGAGGAAGCAAAACTAATGGGGCGCATTAGAGAGCTTCAGGAAGAAGTGCGTCAATCCGAAATTACGCGACGCAAACTGCACAACACCATTCAAGAGCTGCGAGGCAATGTGCGCGTCTTTGCGCGCGTGCGACCCTTCTTGCCAAGCGACGGTGTGGACCTCATGCACCTGCCAGAGCCCACCATTATCCCTCGCACGGATGGTACAAGCATGCGTATTGTGCGCGAAGCTTCCGACGACTGCCGTGGCGAAGACTTGGCGTTTGCATTTGACAGAGTGTTTGGTCCTTCAAGTAGCCAAGAGTCAGTCTTTGCAGAAGTGTCTGAGTTCGTGCAGTCCGCGCTGGATGGCTACCACGTATGTTTGTTCAGCTATGGTCAGACTGGTAGCGGTAAGACGCACACAATGCAAGGTTCTGGCTCTGGAAGCATGCGTGGTATAATTTCTCGTGCCATGGAGCAGGTGGGCAGGTACAAGACAGAGCTTGAGAGCAAGGGCTGGGAGTACCACATGGAGGTCTCCTTCATTGAGATCTACAACGAGACCATCCGCGATTTGTTACGTGCTAATGCGGTGGATGACGTAAAACACGAGATCAAACGCGACATCAACGGCAACACCACTGTGACCGATGTGACCATGAAAGTCGTGGACCCGAACAACGTGGAGCAGATGAGCTCAATTATGGAGCTGGCGGCCATCCATCGCAGTGTAGGTCAGACGGCAATGAATGAACGCTCATCTCGCTCTCACTCTGTGTTTTGCTTACATTTGCGTGCATCAAATGCAGCTCAAAAGATTGTGTTGACAGGAGCCTTGAACTTGGTGGACCTGGCAGGCTCAGAGAGACTCGACCGCTCGCTGGCGACAGGCGCACGACAGACTGAGACCGTGGCCATCAACAAGTCTTTAAGTGCTCTAACGGATGTCTTTGTGGCCATTGGTAACAAACAATCGCATATCCCATTCCGAAACTCCAAGCTGACATACCTCTTGCAGCCGGCACTGAGTGGCGACGGGAAGACACTCATGATGGTCAACCTGAGCCCCACACTTGAAAGCTTTGGCGAAAGTGTGTGCTCGCTGCGATTCGCCAGTCAGGTCAACCAATGTGAGTTGGGGAAGCCCAAGAAGCAAACACACAATGATATGAGCATCACGACACCGCAGGCGACGAAAGCCGCTCCGGCTAAGATTGGAAGTGCCGTCTCCGCTCCCTCTGCACCTAGCACTGCCACATCGGCAAGTCGTGTACCTGCATCGGCTACTGCACGTAAAGTTGCTCATCGATAACAAATTCATTTCTTTGCGCGAGAGCTCGCACTCGCGCAGAATTGAAGAATAGAATAAATGAATTAATTGTTTCAATAGGTAATCAAACGATTTTAAACGCGACTACAAGGAAATACGATAAATTAAAATTTTCAAAGCAAAGTCGTTACTATATTTATGTGCATGTAGCTCTATCTAATCAAATAATTTGTGTACTTGCATTTCCGGACGGGCACACGGGCGGCACTCTAGAAGGCCGTGGAATTGCCAGTGCTGTTAAATGCTGCCTGAACAATTGCTTCTTGTTCAGCGGCATGCGCACGAGAGCCCAACCCAGTGGCAGTAGCAGCGGAAGGTTTGCGACCCACATAAGCGGGACGTTTTGCCACTCCATTGAAGTGCTTGGTAGCAGTCTCAATGCGAGGCTGAACGTACGACCAGGCACCCATGTTTTTAGGCTCCTCCTGACAGAACACGATATCTGCATTCGGGTAGTGAGCTGCTTCAGCAGCAATCTTATCCCATGGGAAGGGCGCAATCTGTTCGATACGGCACAATGCAGCGTAGCCAGCGGCTTCTAGGCCCATCTTTTCGCGCTGTTCCAAGAGCTCGTAGTAGAACTTACCTGAACAGAAGATAACACGTTTGCACTTCTCTGGGTTCTTGTAAACTTGAGGATCCTGTTCGCGGATTACGCGCTTGAATTTAGTGCCTTCTGCCATCTCTTCCAGTGTGGAGGTGCAGCGCTTCTCACGAAGCAAGTTCTTAGGGGCGACCAAAACTAGAGGCTTGCGGAAGTCACGGTGAACCTGGCGTCTCAAGGCATGGAAGTAATTTGCAGGCGTGGTTGGGTTGACAACTTGCCAGTTGTGCTGCTGGATGACCATGCGGTTCTCGTAGGACATGTCCGGTACAATGTCTGGATCTTCATCCACCTGCTGCAAGAAACGCTCCACGCGACAAGAGGAGTGCTCAGCACCCTGGCCCATGTATCCATGTGGTAGCAACATGGTTAAACCACTCTGACGCAACCACTTGTCTTCTCCAGCAGAGATGAACTGATCGATCATGATCTGCGCGCCGTTCACGAAGTCTCCAAATTGGGCCTCCCAGAGCACTAGTGTGTTCGGATTTTCAAGAGAGTATCCCATTTCAAAGCCTAACACACCAAACTCGGAAAGGATAGAGTTTCTGCAAACAAATTCAGCTTGCAAGTCATTTGATTTGTTGACGCCTTTGCCAGCGAGGGCAACATTGGCGGACATGTGCTTGGCAAGATTGTTCAGCGGGGTGTAAGAAACACCAGTCTTCTGGTCCTTAACGACGGCATGCCGGTGCGAGAAAGTGCCGCGCTGCACGTCTTGGCCAGTCAAGCGCACATGGTTGCCTTCCATCAGCAACGTGCCGAAAGCCAGCGCCTCAGCGGTGGCCCAGTCGATGCCCTCGGAGTTCTCAATGGATTTCTCTCTAGCATCAAAGATCTTGCGCAGTTGCTTGTGGATGTGCACATCTTCGGGAATCTTGGACATCTTGAGACCAATCTCGCGCAACTTGCTGATATCATAGCCAGTGGCTTGGATGCGGGACTTCTGTCTTGGCGACAAAAAGCCCTTCCATTTGTTGCCCAGCCAGTCACTCTTGGACACATCAGTGGTCTTAGAAGCCTCAAAGTCTTTATCAAGCTGAGCGTTAACCTTGGCACGCACAGCATCCAGTTCCTCCTGCTTCGCCACGCCTTGTGCCACTAGCTGCTTTTCATAGATAGTGAGCGTATCCTGGTGTTTAGCGATCTTCGAGTACATGGCAGGTTGAGTGTACATGGGTTGATCCAACTCGTTGTGTCCGTACCTTCGGTAGCAGACCACATCAATAATACAGTCCTCTTTAAACTCCTGACGCCATTCGATGGCCATCTCAAAGGCCGTCACCACCGCCAGCGGGTCGTCACCGTTGCAGTGGAAGATTGGCACATCGAAAGCTTTGCCCAAATCCGAGGAGTACATGGTGGATCTGCTGTTCACAGGGTCTGTTGTGAAACCCACTTGATTATTCACGATCAGATGCACGGTACCACCCACGGCAAAATCGTCGACCTTGGCAAGCTGCATTGTCTCGTACACGATGCCCTGTCCTGCAAAAGCCGCGTCGCCGTGAAGTAGAACGGGAACGTGCTTGAGCATATCTGCTGGTGAATTTCCGGCAAAGAATTGCTTTGCTCGGACCTTACCGAGCACAACAGGATTTACTGCCTCCAAGTGCGAAGGGTTGGCAACGAGAGCGAGGTGCACTCGGCGGCCGTCCGGGTAGG
>JACCDO011774554.1_pt1 | contig 10607 bp, 4 predicted proteins | sample 7446101 | NCBI WGS metagenome assembly JACCDO01 (sample SAMN15323440, study PRJNA562643) | freshwater metagenome | isolation source: river surface water | place: USA:Blue River Watershed | collected 2017-08-16
GTGGTGCGCTCTTCGATGCAATTGAAGGAGATGACAACGGCGATCTCAGCTGGGAAGAATTTGAGACATTTTTCTTGACTCTAGGCTGGGCAGATGCAGGTGTGGGAAAGTCCGGGACCAGTGTTTCTCAAAGTCTGCGTACGTCTATGGGGGGTAGCGGCTCTGGCTCCAAGGCAAAGGACGTGACCTACGTTGTTGAGCGTTGTGAAAACGAGTTTGAAGGTATATACAAAGAGTGCCTAAGAACAACAGCTGGTCACGGGACGATTTCTCGTCTTCAAGCTGGAAGCTCGTATCGATTTCGCGTTTACAGCGTCAACGTTGCTGGCATCGCTGGGCCGCGCTCAGCGGACGTTGTTGTGCATATCATGATTGAGACACCAAACGTACCCATGCCAATCTCTATAAACGATCGCAATATTACACTGGCATGGAAGCCACGCGGGCACAGCTCTAGCATGCGAGACCCCCACACAGTGAACAAATTGCTGAGTGACTGGGCGGGCACCGCAGACGATGCAGACAGTGGAGTTAGTATTGAACTGGCATTCAGCAAATACGATACTAACCGCAGTGGTGATATCGACGCCAAGGAGCTCGGTGTCATGTTAGCTGACCTGGGTGTAGAGCCCACCACAGAGCGCCTGGCTGATGCCTACCACATTCTGGACGCCGACAATAACGGTATCATCAGCTTCGAAGAATTTTCTCAGTGGTGGAGACGCGAAGATGTGACATATACTATCAAGCGCAGTGAACCGCAAGCGCCTTCGACCAAGGGTATGCGTTCTTCTCTCGACGGTGCAAATGCCTCCGTGCGTAAGAGTGGCGGATTAACAATCGAAGATGGGAAGAAAGCGTCTGCATCGCCGGCTCTCATCGACAAGGTAGGCTGCCCTGTAGTTGTGTTCCGAGGAAGTAAAACACGTTATGAAGTCTGCGGATTAGAACCTAATAGATTGTACCACTTTAGATTGCGCCTTATGGGCAGCCGCTGCCACAGCCACCTGTCGCCTGCCGCAGTGCTCATGACCGCCCCTCGCGCACCTTCGCAGCCAATATTATTGGATGTCGGTTCTACAAATGTTCGCATAAAGTTCTATGCGCCGTTAGGTGGTGCATACAAATTTGCAGTGCAATTGCGCAACTTAAAAGCTCGAGTAACTTCAGCATCACAAGATCCTACTCCTGGGGGCTCCAGCGGTTGGATTACCGTTTTCAACGGTCAAGAGACCGTATGGCAAAGCACTACTTTGGTGTCCGATACAAACTATGAGGTGCGTGTACTAGGCGTTAACTATCAGGGAACTATGGGTCAACCGTCGCCGGCGTTACCTTTTACGACTCTCCCACGAACCAGTACATTAAAAGCGACAGTGCGAGATGCAGACAGTGCGTTCACCATCGAATGTAGCGGCGATATTTGTGTAGGTGACACAATTCTAATAACAGAACAGCTCTTCGTCCGAGACTCAGAAAAGAATGCGACTCTAGAACAGGCGAGTCGTAGCAACTCTATTACTAAGAGCAAAAAAGATGGCACCGTTCGCATGGATATGTCGGTAACAAGTATTCCTGCAGATGGTTCCGTGCTATTGCCTCCTGGTGCTTACATCGGTGACCGCACAATTGCGGCTCATGTTGTCAAAGATAATTATCGCACTGGGCGCGATAGCATAGCTGCCAAAGGTCTTCTTCCGAGCAACCACAAAAAATTCGGGAAGCATAGGTATCTCTGGCTCGAAGTCATCTGGCAAAAAGCCTCATCAGAGGCATGCAAACCTTTCGAGCTAAAGTCAGGTGAAGTCATAGAAAGATCGCAAGCTGTAATGGAAGAATACGAAGTATATCGCAAACAATGGAAGGAGGAAGACAAGCGCATGCGATTGAACTGCGAATGGCCCGCACTCTCCGACTCCTATCGCGTCAGTGACTGCGATCCTTTGCCAGGTACTAGTATGATATAAGCTATCTCTTAATGCGATCTGTAAGTTTGAATATAGGGAATCACTTATAATTGATTAATTAACGATTAACACTTTACTTAAATCGACGAAAAAGTGAGCTCCTATTCTGCTGGGGTTGCAGCACTCGCCGATGAATTAGGACCAGATAATACTTGGGTAGGCTTGATCTTTTTTTTGGCTTGCATTACATTTACTTCGGCAATCTCACGCTTGCCCAATTCAGAACTACTTCCCACATTCGTCACATCCTTAGGAGGTAAATGTGTGCTTTTCGGCTGAATGCTGAACACGACAGGGACGTTGGCAGAACCAAATGCAAAACTTCCGGAGCTCGATGATGAAGATGACAACGACGACGAGGAGGATGAAGCTAATGCTGATGAAGAAGAAGATGAAGCGACAGGTGCGCCGAAGCCAATGCTTGTCACACCCAAGCTTCCGCTGGCAGTTTTACCGTTGTTACCACTCTTCTCTTCGCATGCAATTTCCTCCTGCAATGCATCGACATGTTCTTGAACTTCCTTCTCAAGCTCGACTACATTATTTGTGCATGATTGACACATGCATTTTGGCTGAGGTTCGTGCGCCATGGTAGAGCCAATGGCCTTCTGCACGAACAATGACAGTACGGCCTTGCATTGCTTGTAGTGATTAAGCGCAGCACGCCGACTCACCAAAGGATTTTCACTGTCATTAGCATGATAAATATACGCCTGAGCGAGATTGAAATGCACCTCTGAAATATCTCTCTCATAAGGCTCGCAGATAGAATTGCGTATGTCTAAAGCGACTTTGTATTCTTCAATCGCACCGATTTCATCATTATTAAAGCGCTTCAGGTCGCCAATTCTAACGCGGATTTCAGCCAAACGCTCATCGGATTTTTCAGAAGCATGCGCCTCATATAAACGACGAGCGTTTTCGAGAGCTTCGAAGGCTATTTGAAGATCATCTGGTTCATCCTCATTTTCTGCTAAAGCATCTTCGTCATTTCCCTCATCATCACCACCAGCATCTTCCTCCTGATGATGAACTTCTACTCCTTCAACATTGCCCTCAACATCTACTTCATCAGTGGAAACGATAGATGTAATTCCGATTACATTACCTTCCATCTCTGCCTCTTTTGCTGCCTTCGCTTCAACCTCTTTTTCTGTAGCGCTACCAAGCAAACCATAACTTGGATTCTCTTCCTCTTTTTGAAGTAACGCATTACCATACTCATACCATGCTGACGCAACTTCTTCTGCATCCTCCCCATAGGATTCAATGAGCCGCTGTAATAACCTCGAAAAATTATCTATTGCGGACTCAAAATTAGAGGTTTTAAGATCCTCCCGACCCGCAATAAATTCTGGGTGTACGCTAAGTTCGTGCGGCATCGTATCTTCAAGGAATTTAACACAACACTGAGATCATGTTCGAAATCAAAATCGTTCCCAGTTTCCCACACTTACTTTCCCTTTCTTTCGTAACCCTAACCCTTACAACTAGGAAATTGAGAGACTTATTAGTAAGAACACCATTATACTCACCTCAATTTATATCAAAATATTTAATTGAATAATGTCTTTCGAAGATCTTAAAATATGTACCAAAGATTTGACACCCCAGGAACAGCAAGGCGCCCGGGAGCCAATGTTTTCGCCTGTATTTTTATCGCCAGGAGGTTCGTTTCATAAGCCGCAGAAAGGAAATCTCGCTTTATCGCCCGATGGAAAGCTTGCAGAAAAGCTAGAGTACACAGATAAGAATGACCTACCTGAAAAGACAGAAGGTGTGTCATGGGGAATTCGTAAAGGAGACTATAATTTATTAGGACTCTTCGGCGGTGCCATAACCATAGAGCTACCATCGGAATTCGAAGATGTGTCTTCGGTGCGCCCTATTCCTGACCATCAGGGTAAGTTAGGAAATTTGGAAATTCTGTTCATTTATACATTGTTAACACGAGATTTCGTCTTACGTTTGCATTCATGCAGGACTAACCTAACCATTTAAATTTCAAAATAAACATTTCAGAGGTTTTTGTTCACAAAGATTTCGATATATCTTTCATTGTAGAGCTACTTAGCGCTGATAGTAATGTTTCTGACGCAGCAGCAGCTGCCTACTATTTTAATGATTTGTGTGAAGTCAACGAAGCAGAAGGTGCTACTGTCATAGATCAATGTGTGATATCACCATCAACCCTTGCACCAGGTCTGTGGAACGTTCCGCATAGTATTTGCGCATTGATCGGTATACAGCAAATACGTAAGGGACGATCAGAGAGAGCCGCCCTTGATGTCGTTGGTATCATACTCGTGGTGCTACGCCTCCCTTCCGTAGGCACTGACTGTGTTTTAACCATAAACGTGCCTCAGACTGGCGCTCCTTCACATGGCCTACTTTCTTTGTCGGAGCTGTCGAAACAGGGCAATACGAATGAGCACTCAATAGGAAGCAAGACGATGCGCATGGTGATTAATAGTTTCTCGGTGGTCGATTGGTCATTGTTTTAGCGCTCTATTTATCGGCAATTCAACACGGCTGCATTCTAAGCAAGTTTTAGAAATATTTGCGGCTTTACTCACATTTGTGTACTTATATTTGGAGTTCAATTCAATCTCTTTCTATCTTAGCTAATTATAATTTACATTTCCACAGAAACGCGCCACCATCCAGAGTGCGACATGAAGCCTTGAATGCTACTTCCAAGCTGATGAATTTGCTGCCCCGATCGCTGCAGCTGCGGAGGCAACAGCCGAGATGGAAGAGGCGTTCTTGGGCACGTATTGGTAGTTACTGCTGGTTCCCGTCGAAGCTTTCAGCGGAGATGATGCCAAGCCAGAGCTTATTCCAGCGCGTCCAGGCACCACGTCGCCAATGAAGCGTAGATGCTCTAATTTGACTCCACCGTGACGAGTGTCGTCAGTCACCACTACTCGCTTGTCCTCTTTTACTGCCGCCAGAGCTGCTGGCCATGAACTCTTTAGCTCTCCAACACTCAATTCTCTTACGAACTTAGAGGTCCCGCTAGGCCACCGTTTATCTTGACAGCATTCCTTGATGTCCTCAAACATGTAATCCGCGGGATAAGAGGCCCCGGCATGCATGGTACGCAGACGATCTTTGACCAAACGCGCGAGCACATCTACTAGCTCCTCACGCCTGCGAGCGGATTCATATCGCTTCCACCAAATGAGGCCACTACCCAGCACTAGGGAGCCGCTTGAACAATATAAGCACATCCAGCTGGGATAACTGAGGAAGGCCACCAGTGCCAGCAGGAGGGAGGCAGCCGCCGCTGCCATCTGAACCTTGTACAATAGCTGTTCCATAAATGAGGCAGGAGGATTAGTTTCTTGCGCTTGCGCGGTTGTAATAGTTCCAGAACGAGGTGCTGTTGCAGGGGAAATGGAGCGCTCTCTATCCAGCAGAGCTTTGCCTGGGGTGTGACCAGCAGACAATCGGCGCTCGGTGTTCCGCAAGATACCCGCTGTAGGAGCGCTCGGGACAGGTGGCGTTGGAGACGCAGGAGTAATAGAAGCACTATGCGCGGAAGTGGTAGCGTGCGTTCCGGCGACCTCCACTCTCGCCGCGGAGGAGTTGGACGTTGCGAAAAAGCCCATGACGAAGTTACTCAACCCACTGCTGAAGAGCGCAGTGCCTGCAACCACGACAAAAGCTACCGCAATATAAGTAAAAATAGAAAAGCTACCTTCCCTACCAGTACTATTAACTATATTCGAGGTACTAAAAAACCGGCTGGGGGCGGCCAAGAGGTGACTGGCATCGTCCACTGCTGTGGTGGAGCCCGAGGAGAACACGTAGAATCCGGTGGATAAAACAATCAACACAGCGATGCCGTCCACATACTCAACCCAAACAGGAGGATTCATTAAAGACGAGTTTGCTTGGAATTGTTTGCTCTCTTCTGGGGTCAGCTGACCCGGCGATCCGCCGTCAGTGAATCGCACAGCGCGGCGCTCCGATGGCATCGGCGGCACATGCACCTCGACAGGTACGTCGAAGCCGCCCCCTCTAATTGCGCGTTGGCTTGTATTTGTATCACTGTTACTACTATTGCTGCTGGAATCACGGACAATAGGAGACGTAATAGCACTCACTGGGACGCCAACCAAACTACGTGCTTTCTCTACGGCCCGCTCCGATGCTATTGAACGTATCTCTGGGACTTGGGGAAGTTCTTCTCTTCCAGTACCGACAGCCATACCTGCAAAAGCGCCATCGCCACTACTGCCTGCTTGACGCACTGGTGACAGAGATTTCCTGCGCATCGCTGCTGCAGCACTAACGATTACCACTTTAGGCGACAGATGGCGCAACGGCGAAACACTAGTGGCAGAAGAAGTTTGAGCAGCAGATGTTGAACTTTCACTTTTCGATACGGGTGCCTTTGCAGGGCTCGGTTCACGTGATGCTTTCGAAGGAGATGGCTTTTGCCTTGAAGGTGAAGTCGTTGTAGACAGAGATGCAACGGTCGAACTTACAGCCTCAACTGCTGCAAGCACATCTGCTATCTTTGTAGCACGCATTGATGCTGTAGGAGATTTTGTGCGTTTGACTGGCTCGGCTGAGTCGGAATTCGTGTTGGACGTTGATGTACGACTAGATGCGCGACCACGCGTACTTACTAAATTCACTTCTTCATCATCTTCAGTAAGCTCAGGTGTACTACTTCCTCTACTGCTACGTCTAGCTTTTTTTTCGGTAGGTGGTGGAGTGTCAACCTCTACTTTCTTACCTTTCTTCAGAGACTCGACGTAAGCCCGTGCAGACTCTTTTGCTGCTACATCTTTATCGTGATCACGGGCATCAGGAGGATTTCCCGCAGCAGCGCTCGTCCTTTTACGAGAGGTTGGTGTTGGACTAGACGATTTCTTTGGTCCCATCTTCAAGGAAAAACCTGGACTAACTTCAAAATATTTGTACGCTTCCAAGTTAACAAAATTTGTCAATCGTTGAACAGGCGGAATTTTCCGGCACCGCAAGCTTAAAGTGCCTAAGTTTTTAAAACTATACTCTATCTTTACATTTTTTTACGAATTTAGCAAATATTTATGCAGCCATTATCGACGCCGTCCGTTCCTCGAGGACCAAGACCTTCTAGTCACACGGCCAAAGCGCTCCTTAATAATAGACTAGTTCCACAAAGTATGGCAACAGGCAAAGGAGGTAGAAGTGTTATTCGTACAGCAGGAACTACAGAAGAGCAAGCAAAGGCTGAGCCGAATCCAACTATCGAGGGCGCCCTGCGCATAGCGCCAAGACCTCCTCAAGTGAGCTCCACTCGAATTACGAGTAATAAATCATCATTTAGGCATAAAGTGACCGGCGTAAATTCATATACAGCATCAGTAGCTATTGCAGAGATGTCAGTTGTTCCAGCTATCGATACCGCATCGATCATTGCGTCACAAGAACATCCACAACTGCAATCGAGCCAAGCTTACACAAAGCCCGCTCATGAAAACATGGAAATGCTTGTTGCAATTGGTGGGTGGGCTGCGATGGCTCATGGATTATTTAATCAAGGTACAGAGTTCACTTATCTTCTTGTCGATGGTGAAGATCCATACAAATTCTCTATTGCTGATCGAGTACCGACCGAAGCAGACTCTTATGCGAAGCTAAGTTTAGCAGGCATTTCTCGAGGAGGACGTGGAGCTGACGGTGAGGTGACATCTTTTGATGCCATGGGTGTGGAACACCAACAATTTCTTGCCTTGCGCCGATTGAAAGTCTTTGGTGAATATAGGCTGTGGAAGAGCATGGTGTTGTGGAAAACGATGGTTAAACAGCTCCGCTCAGCTCGCTGTTTACAAAATCTGCTGCCACGATTCAGCCGCATAGATCCTATGATTCACGCTGTGCTTAGCCGTTCGGCTGCTTTTTGCTGCGATGTACGAGCTATCCCGGTCCTGCAGTATGAAAATCGAAGTTATGAACTTGCTGATTTTTTAGCGCATCAACACCGTCTTCAATTAGCTGCTTCCAATCAATTCACAGAGATGTTGGCGGATCTAGTCCATTTTTTGTGTTTCGAAGGTGACAAGCTAGCTATGAGCAGTCTCATTGGCCTTCCGTCGTGCGTAAGTGCGGTAACTCGCGCGCCTAGACCTGACGTCGTCCAAAATACGAGTTTCATCACTGCCTCTTACGACGAGTTTTATACGGCGTCATTAGCAGCCTCAGAGGAGGATGTTGGTCGAGTGGGCAATTTAGGTACAGATACTGCGTCTGCATTTCAACCGTCATTTGCACTCGGACACGTCGGACGTAGGATGGACTTGGCACATGAAGGTGCGAGCCGACATCAAATGTCTACTCTGCATAACGTCGGAAATTCTAAATTGTTGCAAAATTCGCAAGCTGCTAGTATGTATAGTGGTATGGGACTTTCATACACTGAGAAAGGTGCCATTCGGCAGAAGTGCCGATTAGTAGCAGTCATCTTTCGAGTCATCGACTTCATGCTACGAGATAGCTTTTACGGCTGCGTCGAAGCGAGCTTACAGCATCAAGTAGATATTCTAAAACTAGCAGCAGCTAGGGCTGAGGGGATCTTGGGCAGTGATGGAGAAGACTACCCACATGTCAACAATTCGTTTTTCCCGCATTTAATTGCGAAGCCTGAAAATGTAGTGAAACATGGCCCGGTCGATTCTGCAAAAGTCCCTGATGTGGGAGTATTTAGGTTGTCTATGGTATTAGATAAAATCGATAATTTAATGCGACGAGGAAATCGGCATCCGCTTCAGAAAGAGAGCAATACAGATATAGAACAAACTGAAATGGATTTCAGTGACAATAGCACTGATGGAGGCTACGACAGTCAAACTGAGAGAGAGATAGCATCGAGCATGCATGCAAAGCGAGGCGATATAATTATTTCAAAACACAGTGAAACCTTTGCATTATCTACCGATCCACCAATCTCACGCATTATGGAGGGATTCGAAGAAACCGTTAAAGGTGCATTGGATTTGGGCACACACACAACTTCCTTACTTTCGCATACCGCTTTTCAAGGCCTATTCTTACCTATTGCAGATAGCGTAAAACTGATGAGTTTAGATGACTGCATTCACGGCGATATCCGGAATTCAGTAAACATACTCGCCAATGAAGCTACTACCTTGCTTAGAAATTGCGCAGAGAACTGCTTAGCGTACATGCACAATTACACATTTTTGTGCGACCTTTATCAAGAACATTTACATTTACAGATGGACACAAGCTTGCAAGCGCGTCTACAACAAATGGACACAGATGCAATTGGAATAATGCTCGACAACATCGACTCAGAGTTAGTCAGATGCCAACAAATTCCAAACCACGCAGTCTTCGGGACTTTTGCGATTCAGCTGAAAGATGCTCGATGCAAAGTCCAGGAGAAATTAAACGAAAGCAAAGTGCTTCTTCACGAGTTGTTACCTCGAGTTTATACCTATCATGCAGAAGCATTTTATACTGATATTACCCGCTTGAGCAAGGTGATCGCCACACGCTTTCAGCCCGCTACCCCAAATGCGCTAGAAGACTATGTCATGGCTGTGGAATGCTATCGTAAAACTGTGCAAGATAAAGAAGCTTATCAACATCGATATCTTCACGCACAATCTGTTTCATCTCTCATAGAGGACACAACAATAGCACACAACGCTGAGAGCGAAGAGCTCTCGCGTAGTATAGGGCCTGCATGGCGGCATCTCGAAGATTTGCTCAGCGTATTCGAGCAACGAATACCTCAAAATGCAGAGCTCTGCGCCGCAGAAATTCGAGGACGTGCAAGCAGTGTTGTGTTAATATTGGAAGAGAGCAGCGCTTTGCTGAACTCAGGTATGGTGTTGGACCCCAACAGCGACGCAGACGCAGTGATCGATACTTTATTTCGTAGTCAAGCGCAACTGAGATCTGCATGTGATCAAGGACACATATTAGATCGACAACAAAATATCACATGTTGCAGAGCATATGATTCAGAACCTGCGGAGACATTGCGGAGTCGTTGCGAATCGGAGCTGGCGCTGTGGATTCTGCTGCAGACTGCTCGCATGCTTTATCGAGATACGTTTTGCGCCTCTTCTTTTGACTCTGAAACACTGAATGTTGACCATATATATTCTACATTAATTGGAATTCGTAAGCAGATGGCCCAAGAAGTACAAGTTCCGAACCCTAAAGTGTGCGCATATTTGAGCAATCTTTTAAGCGAAATGGACAGAGTGATCCCAGTGTTGGCAATGCTGCAATCTCCCGTTTTGCAAGCTCTACATCTCGAGCAAGTGAATTTAATATTTAACCACGCATTATATAGTACTGCTGCTGCGAAGCATTCCACTATAGAATCGATCGATACATCGGCCGCAAGTGAAACAGGGTATGACCATGTGTTACCAGACACGCAAGAACTTTCTCCTGCTCTACAGCAAGGTCACAATATGCCAGCTTTGCGTGCTCAATTTGGAAGCAATCTAGGAGTGGCAAATAAACGGAATTCAAATGTTCGAATGTGTGCAATAAGCGAATTTCTCGATCCAAAAAAGGGGTTCACTGAATATCAGTCGACTTCAGTTACAGCTCTCTTTCAATCTGCTGTTCACGAATACCACGTATACGAGAAGTTTAGCA
>JACCDO011993317.1_pt1 | contig 10607 bp, 7 predicted proteins | sample 7446101 | NCBI WGS metagenome assembly JACCDO01 (sample SAMN15323440, study PRJNA562643) | freshwater metagenome | isolation source: river surface water | place: USA:Blue River Watershed | collected 2017-08-16
TAGATTTGACAGGAGCTTTTGGAGCAGGCACAGCGACAACGGGTTTTGTCGGTGCCTTTGCGGCAGTCTTAGCGGGAACAGCGGCAGTCTTGGCGGGAGCAGCAGTTGCCTTTGCGGGAGCAGCGGAGGTTGGTGCAGCAAGAGTCGCAGAAGATTCGTCTGAGGATGAGTCTGAGGAAGAATTGGATGAGGAACTTAATTCAAGCTCAACCTTTTTGGACTTTGCAGCACCTGGAGTTTTGCTCAAGAAGTCCTTGCGAATCTTCATAAGAATCTGACCCAGTTTATTCTGACCAAGTCCGTCTTTCCCGATACCCCAGTACCCATCATAGGGATCTGCATAGACAAGCTTGCGGGTGCCTGTTTTTACAAGCATTTTTTTGAGTTCGGGGTGTTGGGTGAACTTGGCCATTTGAATGCCTTCCATGTATTTGTCCTTAACCAAGTCCCAATCAAGACGAAGATGCTTCGGTCCAATTTCAATAATTCCCACATCTTTAATCTTAATTTTCTTTGCAAGGCCAATCCTGCGGGCTTCAAGTCCATTGGGCTGTGAACGAATGAGGGCAATAATTGCTGATTGCCTACTGTTAAACTTTCGTTCTTGGATATAGTGCTCAGCAGATTTATATGTTACAAGTTTGCCCTTTGAGGGAGCATACTGGATGTCCACTGCAAACAGAGGATCAAACTCCTTATATGTAGGAAGAGTGCTGTAGAAATACACATCAGTAGAACCAGCAGGCGGCTTAGGAACCTCTTCAACAGGTGCTTCAAGGGGCTGATCACCAACATCTACAACATCACGCTCCCTTTCAAGTTCAGGAGTTTCAAGTCGTTCACGTTTTGCAAATCCAACTGCTGCTACAGCTTCCTCCTCTTCTTTGTCCTCAAACCCATAATATCCGGGCTTAGGAGCACGTCCCTTGAAGACACCTACAGACAGAATTGAAACATCATTGACTTGATAGCGAGATTTCTTAATTTCAACCTTGACCAGGTCACCGACCTCTACCTTGTCAAACTCTTCATTTCCAATGTGAAGATCACGAGGTACCATAATGCGAATGGCGTGATCGTTGTAATCCACATAGATACCCATACGATTCTTGTGCGTAACGCGGCCTCCTAGAATGATGCCCTCAGGAGGTTGATACACTTGACATGTTGCCTCTGCATAGAACAGAATATCTCCAGTGAACCGTCCCTTTTCAATCATTCCTACACTCCGTGAAAGCAGCTTTACAGAGTTTGGAAGAACATATCCGCTCCGTGAGCACTTGCCTTCATAGGCCTCTTTGATCTTCTTTTCAATGAGTTGATCAATACTTCCATAGCCATCACGACGTTTGGCCTTATCATCTCGGCTTTTATGATTGGCTAGAAGGGTCAAATCTTCCGGAGAAAGTGTGACTTTTGTTTCAAATGAACTTTGGACTTCCATTGTAGCCTTCTAGAGTATTCCTGGAAGAATCAATTTAGGCAGCAGTTCCTCAAGTTTCAAGGACAGCCCTTATTTTTTCTTTGGCTTCACCTTTTTCTCAACTGTTCCATATCCAATAAGATGAGTTGATACATTACGATACATCCATCGCTTACCATTAATGTTCTTTTTGTCCATCCAACGGAGCACCAGAGACATTAAATAACAGATACGAACTGCATTTTCAATATTGATACCATCCATTGTAAGATTAAAATTCGTATCAATGGCCTCTTCAAGGATTTCACCCAGAGCCTGAATCTTCTCTTTATGCTGGGTCGTCTTACTATTATTTGCACACTCCTGGCCTTTTTCAAGGGTCTTAGATCCTTCTGCAGGTGGCTCTGCTGTTTTGAAAATGTATCCCTCGGCTTTTGCACTGGGCATTATAAAACCATACCGAGATCCTGTATTTTTGCGTGTTAATCGTGGCAGATCCGCAAGTGTATTCGGAGGATTTGTTGAGAGTCGTTCAATCTCTGAAGGATTACATTCACGAGATCCGCAATTAAATTCAAGTCTTCCAGTGGCTATATCTACATAGCGGAATCCTTCCAGTGAATCTTTCTTGAGGAAATTTTCTACATACACATGTTGATAGCGCGCCATGGCTGTCTTTGATGATTTCCAGTTCTCAAGCAGTAGCATTTGTTGTGTAGGTGTAAGGAACTCATCCCATACTGACTCTTCTATGATATCTGCAAGTATAGTTCGGTATTCCTCTGTCTCACGGAGTTGTGTGTAAAACCACGCCATAACTTCAAACTTGTATTTGCTTCTGTTGACATTGTTAGCAATATGATTATGAAACTCTTCAAGGGCGCTTTCTATATCGGGTGTTACACCGCGTTTCAACGCAGTACGAGACCGAATGGTATCTGTATATTTCACAACCTCTTTCCATAGATCAATGACAGCATCTTTCACAGGTTTTACAGCGGGTGCAGTGCCCTCTTTTGCTGCAGTTGTTGCAGCAGCTGCTGCCGTTCCAATTCCCGTAATTTTCAAGGGAACATATGTATCACGTTTGAGAGGATATGTCGCCATACGCATAGCAAGTGGAATTCCATCATCTGTAAGCGCAAGGGGCTGAAAGAGGAAATATCCATTTTTATAGATAATCGTGCCTTCTTTGTCAAATAAACGAATACGGAAGGACTTGCTCCGAAGTATAGTTTGGAGGAGAAGATTTCTAGACTTCCGTGAAATACCAGCAAAGGCCTCGTTAAAATCATCAATTCCAATAAAAGCCTGTTGATCTCCTGAGCTACTTCCCTCAAAGAGTTTACGAACAGCATTCAGCAAACGATGTTCCTGCCATTTTGCTGCGAACTCAGTATATGTGTCTTCATTAGCTTCTTCTGGGTCAACATCAATGGTTGGTCTACATTTAAATGTGTCACATTTTTCCCAGTCGCAAAGAATTGTATAGGGAACATCATTGATATTGACTTTCTTTCGTTCTTTTCCCTGCGAGTCTTCCATTTTAATAGGATCAAGCCCTGAAATTAAGATAGCATCATGATTCAAGTTACAGTCCATAGCATACTCTTTAAGGACTCGTGTAACCTTACCCACTTGAGCTGCTTTGTTGATGGCTTTGCGATATGACCACAAGTCCATTGATTCACGATCCTTATCAAAAACATTTACTAAAAGATAAATGGATGTATTTCGCTTGATTTTGGGCAGCAGGGCGTGACTACATGTGCGCACACCACGACCAATAACCTGCTCAAGCTTGCTCAAGTGATACCATCCATCAAACAAAAACATTTCACGCATATACTTGAAATCAATACCTTCAGCCGCGACCTTTGTTCCAATGATGACTTTAATAAGGGCTCCATCTTCATTACCAACAAAAGCAGGCTCTTTATCTGTTTTGGGTTTAGAGGCCAGTTTTTGAGCTTTGATGATCTTTGCATTGTTGGGTGATAATTCCTGACTACCTGTCATTAAAGCATAGCGTGCTTGGACAAATGCGTGGCTATCTTTGTCTGTATGTTCTCCTTTCCGTTTTTCGCATAGAGCACATTGGAGTTTGGAACTGGGCACAACACCTTCATTGGCCAAAAAAGTAGTATCGCGACCATAAGGCTTGTAGCCATTGGCTTCCAGTGCAATCGCAATAGGCAAAGATCCCGCATTTACAAACCGTGAATAGACGAATGCGCATCCCCTACAGTTGCGAAGGCGTTGTACGAGCACTTTCATTTTGGGCGATGTTTTATATAATTTGTCTTCAACAAGCCAATTTTCAGGTGGAACACGTGACCTGAATCGTAACTCAGCACCCTTTTCAGCCTTTTCAGCTCCCATGGCTTTTTTACAATAGGGTTTAGTAGACTCAAATACATTACAGAACCCCTTTTTGAGCACACGATCATTAAGTTCATCATCCTCCTTGACCTTTGGAAATATCCAATTGCCTGCTTGAATGAGGGCATCTACTGTTGCAAACTGGATCCCGTAATTCTTTGTATACTCTTTGGAATAATCATAGAGCTTTTGCTGAACAACTTCTGAGAACGAACATTTAATGAGGGGTAAATTAAAATTACGAATGAGGGTGAGTTCATCATCATCAATGGGCTTTCCTTGAGGATCCTTTGAAGGCCAATCTCTAAACAATTCAATGTCATCATCAATGGGCTCAGGATGAAGGCGCACAGGATATCTTAAGGGATCTTCACCGCGCATAAAACTGATATACCGTTGTGCAAGTTTTCCAAGTTTCTTCGCACCGTTTTCTCTAAACGCTCCATTTTTATCAAAGATATCCGCTTCTGAAATACAATCTTCAGTTCGTTTGTCATTGAGAAGCATGAGATTCATCAGGAAAATAATCTCCTTATAACTATTATACATAGGTGTGCCTGTTAGTAAAACAAGACGAATGCCTTCGCATACTGTTAGGATTCGTTTCAAATAGGGGATGAGTTTTTTGCCCTCCTTTGCACTATTGTCTTCCTCTTTCCCTCCAGGTGAATCAAGATTCTCACCTCTATCTTCACCCGAATTTCGCAAATTGTGAGCTTCATCAATGATGAGTACACGACCATTAAACCGTTCACGAATCCGATTGTCTACAATGTCACGTCGGCCTTCTACATTAATTCCCTTGACCTCTTTTTCTATGGCCTCAATCTGGTTGGCTAGTTGAAGATAACCATAGAACTGATACCGCTGTTTGATAATTTCATTGACACGTCTCTGAATAATTGCCTTATCCTGTTCAAACAAAGTGCCTGTAAGCTTCAAATACAGATCTCCTGTACAGCCACGAAGTTGATTGGGTTCCGCAAGCATATTTTCTTCAAGAATGCCTTTACCCATACGAATACTGCTGATATCAAAAATCTCATTCTTGAAACCTGCTTGAATGGCTGTAGGCGCGATGACATACACTTGTTCACTTGGATACTTTTCAAGGAAGCTTTCAGCGATTGTTACAGCTGCACAAGTCTTACCAACACCAACTCCGTGATACAAGAGGGCTGATTGATAAGGAGTAGTTGGTGATAAGAAATTGGACACAAAACGCTGAACAGGTGTCAACTCAAAGTCTTCCGTTTGAGAACAAGGATTATCTCCTCGTTTTACACGATCTTTAATGGAACTTTGAAGGGAATCCGCAAATTCTCGTTTATCCAAGAGTTTGGAAAGGAAAAAGGGATCTTTAATGTCAGGATACAACCACCCCTTCTTTTCCACTTCATCTTGGTCTTCATCAGGAAACACTTTCATTTTTAACATCTTTTGAATGAGCACATTGCGCTGTTTAAAAATCCTCTGTTTTTCTTCCAAGGGAGCATCAGGATCAGGTTCCCTGAGCCAAAGCTCAAGGAGTTTGGGTTCACTAGGATTTTCACTGCCGAGAAATTTACGCTCAAACTTGGGCAATTCCTTTAAAGGAAAGTCGTCTTCTGCAATTTCAATCGTGTCTTTAATATCGCACATCGTTAAGGGAGTTTCCTTTGTAGTTTTCTTGCCTTTTTTGCTTGGAGCAGGAGGTTTTTTGACTGGTTTTTCTTCTGTGGACTCTTCTGTAGAGTCTTCTGTGGATTCTTCTGTAGTCACATTTGTAGTCTTCTCAGTTGATGAATTACTGCTAGACTCTGTAGACTTCTCACTTGAAGAATCATTTGTAGGTTTTGTAGAAGTACCTGTTGACGACGAGGAATCTGATTCAGTAGGTTTTGTAGTAGTATCTGTTGACGACGAGGAATCTGATTCAGTAGGTTTTGCCGACTCTTCACTAGATGAATTTAGATTAAATTCATATTCTTTGGGGGGAGAGGCAGGAGGTGCAGCTGAAGGAGAAGTGGGGGTTGCAGCTGAACGAGGAGGGGGAGTAGGACCATACTCAACAGCTTGAGCAAACTTAAGTCCTTTTTTGGGTTTTTCTGGTGCAGCGTCTTTTTTTAACTGCCTAACTGCCTCTGCTGCAGCAGCAAGCCGAGCCAATCGTTCACGTTCTGCCCTTTCTCCTGGAGTTGTTACGGGAGTTTCATCTTCATTTTGGGCACCAGACTTTGGTAATGTGACAAGGGGTGTGACCTCATTTTCTGATTCATCTGAATTATTTGAACTCATTTGAAACTTGCCAAATTCATTATTGGGTGATGAAGAGCTACTGGACCCGCTACTTGACCCGCTGCTGGAGCCGCTGCTGTTGCTGCTGCTGGAGCCGCTGCTTGACTCCTCTTTCGTAGGTTTGGAGGAACGTGTTGGATTGGATTTCTTCTCCATCTATTTCCCAGGCGCAAAAACATTTCCTTATACTGAACCCAGTGATAGGGGACAATAATTGCGCAAGAAACTCTGAACACGAAGGAGAATCTCTTTCTTTTCCACATTTTCAGGTCGTATTTTTTGAAGTGCCTGTTCAAGTGTGAACCAACCCAATGTTCCAATCTCACGTTTCATATGCTCATTGGTAGGATCATACTTGACCTCAACTGACTCATTGACATAGGCGATAATGTATTTATGGCAGTAATGAATGTGATTGCTTCCAAAAAAAGTTTCAGAGATGGGTTCACAATTTTCAATAACCGTGACTTTATCTTTAGAAAGCCCAGTCTCTTCCCACATCTCACGAAGTGCACATGCACGCTCTGATTCATTCGGATCACGACGTCCCTTCGGGAATCCCCACTCGGGTGTCTCCCAACCGGGTCCTATCTTATCAAAAATTTCCCGAAGAGTCCAACGACGACCCTGTGGATCCAGTAGGCCATTTTCACGCAATGCTTCCAACTTTTGTCGGCTGATCTCTTTTTCAGACCTGTATTGAACATTAGAGTGATCCACACCCCACAGTGTATTCCACAACTCAAGAAAGGGAAGTGTCAAAAATCGTTCACGTTCAACTGTTGTCATTCCCTTGAGTTGTGTATAAATGTATTCGTAATCATCCAACTGATACTTGCCCCTCATAAGTTCAACAAATCCTAGGCTATCTCTGCGTTGAATGAGTAAGAATTGAATGGTTCCCGCACCTTCTAAACCAGTAATTGCTGATTCATTTTCAGCCAAAACACGAGCAGGATTCCAATTGTCACAAATGCGAAATGCAATAACACCGTGGCTCGTTACAGGGGCTAGGCACTGACGAAATGAATGGTTATATCCACCACAATTTGAACATGTCTTATTTTGAAATGCGCCGTTACGATTGGACCGCATTGAAGCCCTTTACTTGTTTGTCAGGGAAATCCTTAAGGTAGAGCGTTTTGAAAGACAAACTTATACATTGGACTGAAGTAGATGCATCTTCCGCCTACAACTTGGGGACCCTTTTTCTGGCATACCATGCACATTGTTGCCCTTGGATATCCAGCCGAACCCACATATACCCACAAAAAAGCTGCGAAAGAGTTTTTTGAATCCTTACAAGTCCTTATACCGTGTCCCGTCTGTAGAGAGCACTACGCAGAGTATCTTCAAAAAATGCCCATCACGCCTCATTTGGATTCACGAACAGATCTCTTCAAGTGGACAGTTGTTGTTCACAATGAAGTCAACAAAATGTTGGGCAAACCTGAGTTTTCTGAGCAGGACTCCATAGCTTTTTACAAGCGCTTAGGTGCACGAGGCAAATCTCCCGTCATCACTCACAAAGATTTTGAAGAGGTTGATTACAGATCTGTAGCAAAAGGGATTGGTATTGGTGTAGGCGGTTCTGCCTTGATAGCAACTATTCTTTATCTTACATATCAGCAGTAATGGCTCTAAAATTTCCGCCACAGATATACGAAGGTCTGCGTCTACCTTCCGGACCTACAAAAGAGGTCAAATTCAAGGTCAGGGAAATTATCGTGAAACCTAAGCTCACAAATGATGAAATCAAAGCGCGCGAAGGAACCTATTTTGATGAAAAGGAGATTGATGAAATTATCAAAGAGGACGCTGATATTTATCGGATGGACAATGGTCAAAAGAAACTCCTTGCAAAATTCCGTAAAAATGTCTTCACGGAGGATGAAATACGAACAGGATGGGAAGCCTTTTACCAGACTGCCGCGCCAAGCCGAAACCGCGGAGCAGCAGCAGGACCTATTGATACCAAGTCCAATTACTGGTCCAAGCGCAAACCTGTAGAAATTAATGGTTGGTCTGCACGATATATGCAGGATGGTAAACCCAGTAAAATGCGTGTCAACAACAATGTTATGAGCAGTGTTTTGGGCTATTTTGAAAAGACGCCGTTTATGAAACTGCCCTGCCGCCTAACAAGTTATACACAGCGTTTTTTCCGTCAATACACTCACGGCATTCCCTTCATTGAAGCCATTGATGAAGTCTTCAAAAAACTTGTTCCCGATGCGCATAAGGTTCAGCTTACTGCTGCATCTAAAAAACCTTATTACAAAATCACCAAAACGGCCTTTTCATCCGTCACATTGAATCGCAACTTCCGAACTGCCCTTCACATAGATGCAGGGGATTTTAAAGAGGGTTTTGGAAACTTGTGTGTCATAGAGCGGGGTGAATATACAGGGGGCTATACACTGTTTCCTCAATACGGTATTGGGATTGATCTTCGTACAGGAGACTTCCTTGCAATGGATGTGCATCAATGGCACTGCAATACAGAGATGACAGAGACAGCAGCACAAGCAAAGGCAAACAAGGAACTCCCTGACATTTACAAGGACAATGCAGAAGTCGGTACGAAGGGTTCTAATAAGAATTTTACACGCATATCCTTTGTGTGCTATTTACGTGAAAAACTCAGAGATTGTGATGAGAGTGAAACCCGCAAATATTATACTCGGATTCACTTTGATCCCAAGAAGGGCGACCTTAAGAAATATGCAAAAACACGCAAACATAATAAGACTGAGTAGGTAGAAGAATGGACTACGCAGCACGCATTCAGAACGCCCTACGGCAAACAACTGCTGTAGCGCAAGCACAACTTCCAACAGTGTCCTTTATTGATACATCCAGTAGTGCTGGCTTTTTAACAACGATAACCCCATACATTATCTGGGCACTCATTGCTGTATTTATCATAATGCTCATACTTGTTATTGTTCACTATACAGTCTATCCCCTCTTTAATTTCGGTGACAATCCAACAGCCCTTATTAATATAAGCAGTGCGGCATCGTTTGATCGCAGTTGGTTTGACGAAAATCTGACCTATACGGACACTGTTTCTGTTGCGACGTTGCCGAGGACCGATTATACACTTATTTTTGATTGTAAGATCCTCAAAAATGTCCCAAGTCCCAGCACAAAGAATGATTTTATCCTGCTCTATAAATCTATATCAAATACCCCAAAGACCATTGGAAGCTTCACCTTGCCTTTAACATCGGTTTCATCCGACCCGAGTTTGGTTATTGTATTTAATACCCTTTCATCAAAAATCATTGTCTATTTCCTCACCAAAACAGTCAAAACGCCTGTTCAAACATTTAGTGATTTTGTGAGTGCAGACGCCCCTCAGGGGGTTCCTTTACGAGTCGCATTGACTGTCAGTGATTCTATCATTGAGATGTATATTAATGGTAAGTATGCTGCTAGTAAAGTCATTAATGGAAGGACCGTTGTAGCTGGTGATACTGAGTATTTGCTATCTCCTCCAACTGCTTTTTCTAACAATATTGTTGTCAAAAATCTATTTACAACTCCTCGTGTTATCACTTCCGGTGAAGTTCTTACAATGGGATCTCCTGCGTTGAAGTAAAGAGTCGTCTTAATCAGAAGAGAGGATGATAATCTGGATTCTCGCAGCACTCATCGCTTTAATTACCTTAGGCGTTTTAGTGTTTTTTGTTCCAACTCTGGGTATAAAAGAGGAACAAAATTACGGGCCTTGGATACTCGGAACAAGTAATGCAAAGTTGGAATCACCATTTGTTACAACGTTTCTAAGTAATTTAAATTCTACACTTCGTGTCTTTTATAATGTGACAACCATACCGCGAACACATACAAGCTTTTCGTATCCCCAAGATATGCCGCCCAATTTTAATTCTAAAACAAATACCTTTGATGTGTGTGTAAATACAAATGGTGATTGCAAACATGAAGGGTTTATACCCTTGCTGAAGTTGGGAGATTCTCTTTTGATTGAGGTACTGCAGGCACCCGATGCATCTCGTCCAGGACTTCCCAAAACACAGTTATGTATTCAGACAACACAGAATACAGGAACATCCAATACAACCTACTTGGAAACCTTCTCATTGCCTCCCTTCCCCCTTCAGAAATGGGTCATGCTAACACTGGTTCGTCGCGGAAACTCATTTGATGTCTATTACAATGATACCCTGGTCGCCACACACAGGACCTTGTATGCTCCAAATTTACTTGCTACAGCCGGCGTATTTGCAGATGGAAGTGTGCGGGGTCAAACAAAGTATTTAATGAGCAGAGATAAATCCCTGTCCGCAAGCGATGTTAGAGCAGAGTATTTGCGTTTGGCTGATCCAAAAGGTGAGCCCTATGAGCCTATGTTTCCTGCGTTAAACCTGCCTATGTTCTGTCCTTCCGGTGAATGTTTCCGAGGCCCACAAGTCAGACCTGCTAATCCACTTGTTGATTGGCGAACGAATTATATGTACAAATACTGTAGACAAGAGACAGAATGAACGCTGGCACA
>JACCDO011544025.1_pt1 | contig 10605 bp, 14 predicted proteins | sample 7446101 | NCBI WGS metagenome assembly JACCDO01 (sample SAMN15323440, study PRJNA562643) | freshwater metagenome | isolation source: river surface water | place: USA:Blue River Watershed | collected 2017-08-16
GTCTAAGATAATCAGCCTATAAGCAAATTAATGGGACACACTACATTTTGTCCACAAAATCTTGATCCACTATGTTCGCGTATCAAAAAAATTTTTTCTCTCTTTGCACAACACCCTGAAGAACTCCAACATCTTCTTTTATACGGCCCCCCAGGATCTGGTAAAACATCAACTGTCGAATGGCTATTAGAAAATATATGGCGTGGTTCGCATATGAAGGTACAGACCTGCCGATTCCTAAATGCTGCAGATGAACGTTCACTGGATGCAATTCGTGCAAAGATTATTCCATTTGTAAATGCGGACTGGCGTGAGCCTGGCGATAAGCGACCACGTTTCCTTGTATTAGATGAATGCGAAACACTTACCGAATCTGCACAACTGGCCCTTCGCCCATTTCTTGATAATTCTCCGCAGGATCTTTGTATTATATTTATTTGTAATTCTCTTAGTCGTGTACAGGTGAGTCTGCGTTCACGTTGTCTGCGAGTTCGTTTTGATCCACCATCCAACACATCCTTGCAAACAAATTCCATGCGAGGTGATCTGCGTAATGCACGCATTCAACGAAATGATATTAGTCATTTTTTAGCTTTCCTTCATAACATTGAACAAATTAACCTAACGTCTGTGGAACTTATTCAAGCTGGTCTCTTTTTCTGCACTGCATTCGGTCTTATGGATGCCGATCTACTCGAATGCTTCAAACCCGTTCTATGTGTAGGAATTGATGCTATTCCTAAATTTATAATTGATAATTTCCTAACTGACATTCGGAGCAAGATACTCGGAAAATTTGATTCTTTAGCTTGGCAGCAAGTGAGTATCAACTCGCCTAAAAATGCAGAAGCCAAGCCAAGCCGCGGCGGCAATCGCCGTACAACCAAGCCCTGAGATGTATAAATTCACTCCACTCCGTATTTCCACAATGGTGGCAACGGCGCAATTTAATACAACTTTAAACCTTACCCAACTCTTTGCCGATATTGGGGCAATCCTAATTCCCCTTTGGTGGCCTGGAGAGGGTATTCTAAAATTCGAGCACCGCGATCAGGTTATTGGACAATCTCATCGCGACGCTCTCACGAAGCGCAAGATCTCCTCTAAATGCTTCTTCAACCAGTCGACACTTGTTGTTCGTCGCAAGCACCCTACAGCTCCTGGTTGGAAAGAGGTGAACCTCAAACTCTTTGCTAACGGCTCCGTACAAATGACAGGCATTGCCAGTGAGGAGTTTGGTGTTGAGACCCTTAACTGGTTGATCACAGAGGTCGCTAAACTCGAGCGTTCTCCTTGGGGCGGCCCTCCATCGGTAGTCAATTTCAATAAGCAGCTCATCAACAGCGATTTCTCCGTCGGTTGCCATCTACGCCGTGATAAACTCCACGAAATTATCACGCGCCAATACAATATCTTCTCTATTCTGGAAAGCACTATTTACCAAGGTGTTAATACTAAATATTACTACAATGAAACTGCGGACAAGTCTAAGCCTGGTCAGTGCACTTGTAAGGAGTTCTGTCAGGGTCAAGGAAATGGAAGTGGCGAGGGGCAATGTAAGCGAATTACAATCAGCTTCTTTCAGACTGGTAACATTATTATCACAGGGGCACGACATATGAAACAAATTAATGAAGCCTATGAGTTTGTGAAGGAGTTCTTGGTGAGACATGCAAGGGATATTATTCGCCCGGTTGCAATTGCACCAGCACCGGTTGCAGCGGCACCGGCAGCTAAGGAGGCGAAAGCCGATACAAAACCAAAGGCTACTCGTACCAAAAAGGCGGCTGCGACAGCTGCCCCGACAGCTGTCGTAACAAACGCATAACCCCCCTGCAATTGTGTTTAAAAAAGGCACATACTTTCCCTAAGGCCTAACAGAATTTTAAATGTCGACTCCGGCTCAAACACAACCAACTGGCGGCAACGCTGCTGCACCTGCCACAAATGAACAGATCCCTTCTGCTGCAGCTCTAATTCAGGCTGCCCGTATTGCCGTTAAAGAGGATCGCCCTATTCAGCTTGATTACTTTAATGAGACAACCAGCGGTTCAGCTTTCATCGGCGAGGATCCCACTACCAAAGAGCGCGTTCTTGTAAAATCTGCGGATGAGTTCACAAGTCTCATTAATAAGATTTTCAAGGTTGGCGACGATATTTTAATTACAACTGAGAATTCTCTATACATTGTATCTGGGAAGATCCAGAAGAAGCGTATCTCTATGGCACAGCTTCATGGACTCGATGAATAATACCCTACGCCGACCAGTGAGCAGTTTTTTCATATAAAATAAATGGAATTTTTTCATATATTTTATATATTTTGCAGCCAAAACCCGCTGACAGTATTTAATCTTTCTTACCGGAAATCAATGCCCGGTCACATACAAGATACGCAAATAGTGCAGTGATTAGTGCAATTAGAGTATTGAGCAGGAAGCTGAAGGACATTCCGAGAGTGATACCACGAGGGGCCCTCATGACACCGGCCAATGTTGCACCAAACCCTAATAGACCGAGTGCGGCTAGAATAGCGGCTAGCACAAAGAAGATATAATACCATCCGCACACCATGCGATTAGAGATGCTGTTCATCCACTTGTCTTCCATTTTTCTAATTTGCGTTAATATTTAATGTCATGGTCAGTTAGAATGGCCAAACACCGTAAGCATGGACACAAGGGAAGCCGTAAGCACGGACGCAAGCACCGTAAGCAGACATACCGCAAGCGCCGCACACAGGGTGGTGCATGCACATTGACAGGTGCCAACCTAGATTATGATCTTGCTAAGGAGGTTGGTAGCACCTCTTTGAAGCAGGGTGCTGAGTTTCAGGGTCTAACAAAGGACTACCATGGCGGAGGTGTTGCAACTGGTGCACCGGTTGGCGCAACAGACTCTGCAATCTTACCCACAGAAATGCGTGCATCTGCCGGCACAGCAGTCCTTGATCAGGCGATTACTGAAGTTGCTGGACTCAAGGATGGTGGTGGCCGTCGTCGTCGCAAGAGCAGCCGCAAGGCCTCTCGTAAGTCCCGCAAGGCCAACCGCAAGTCTCGTAAGGCACAGCGTAAATCCCGTAAGGCCCAGCGTAAGTCCCGTAAGGCCAATCGCCAGCGTCAACGCCACCGTCAGGGAGGCGGTGGTTGCCTCGCAGACAATGCCGCAACCTTCACCAAGGATGCCGCAGATGGAATGCTCCTAAAAGACTATAGCGGTGCCGGCCTGAATCCCGAGTGGAAGGATGTTTCTGCAGCAGCAGGCGGTGACTACCTCGGCCCTAAGGTATAAGCCGACTTGTAAGATCTAAACATGCTCTGCCACAGCAGATGCCGCAACCTCCTGAGCAACTCCTAATAGACTCGCCAAAAATGCCCGACCCTCCTGGGCAATCTTATTACGCTCCTCTTCATCTGGGAAAATCTTTACTGTCATGTACAGATCTCCAAAGCTGCCAGGCGCGCCCTTCACAGGCATTCCAAGCCCCTTAACGCGCAATACATCACCCCCAATCACTGGTCCAGGGACATGCACAAAAATATCCACATCTCCGTCACGTACCTTGGGATGATCTGTCAGCTTCACATTACATCCGACTAGCGCCTGCCCAAGTTTCAACGCAGCATCAAAATATAGATCAGCACCCTTACGAGTCCAGCCAGCGGCTGACTCGGCCTCTTCTAAAATAATGACAACATCACCTGGTGCATCATATTCGGCGGTCTCTGAGCAGGCCCCTTCAAAGTTCAGTTGTTCTCCAGGACTCATTCCAGGCGCAATCTGCACATCTAATTGACGCTTCTCGGGTACACGGCCTTTTCCTTTACAGGGACCACACTCCTTTGAGACTTTCTGGCCTTTTCCATTACAATCTGGACACGGCCCTGAACTGTTCATAATCATCTGACCCATTTGAATGACTTTGTGAATCTGCCCACGACCCTTACAAGATCCACAGTCAGCTGTATTTGCCGCACCAGTCCCGTTACAAGCCCCACAAAGTTTCATGCGATCGAAAGAGAGTTTGATAGAATGCCCATAATAGAATTGTTCGAGACTTAGCGGAAGCCGATCGATCTTGTTAGGGCCCTTCGGGCCTTTGCGACGCGATTGCGAATCTCCTGGACCACCAGGACGCATATTAGCACCAAACATTCCAAACATTTGACCGATATCAAAATGAAAAGGAAAAGGCATACCTGCTGCGCCGACCCCTGGACCGCCGAAGTGGACCTCGTGTACCTCAGGCCTCCCTTCCTCTCCTGGCACCTGCCCCGTCATATCATAAAAGCTCCGTTTATTATCATCTGTTAAAATTGTATAGGCCTTATTAATCTGTTTAAATTCCTCAGCATCTCCTCCTCTATCTGGATGGGAAGTTTTAGCCAGTTTGAGGTAGGCCTTCTTAATTTCATTTGTGGAGGCCTTTTCATCTACTCCTAACACTTTGTATAGGTTCATAGCTGCCAGTACGTCTATTGTAATAAGGTGAGAAAAACGCTTAAGCTTGTCACACAGTTTGTAGGGAGTAGATGTCTGAATCGAGACGCCCAACATGGGACGAGTACTTTAAGGAAATTGTGCAGGTGACTGCGAAGAGATCACCGTGTGATCGTCTACATGTAGGATGCCTACTCGTGAAGGACAATAGGATCGTCAGTCAGGGATATAATGGTTTTCTTCCAGGTTGTGAGCATCAGTCAATCGTGCGTGATGGGCATGAGCAGGCGACGGTCCACGCTGAGCAAAATGCTATCGCAGATTGCGCAAAACGCGGTGTGAGTTGCCAAGGTTGCACGGCGTATATTACACATTACCCATGCATCATCTGCTGCAGACTCCTAATTGCAGCCGGCATCTGTGCCATTAAATATATCAATGATTATAAGAATGATGAACTTGTGCCCTATTTTTTAAAGCAGCTGGGAATTACTGCTGAAAGGCTGGGGTAGTAAGGCTGCGCACGCGCTCACGCTCTTGTTGGATAATAGCTTCAACATCTGAAAGCACTTCTGCGGCCAATACACAGGTTCGTGGAATAAGACCTGTGACAAAAGAGCTGCGAATTGCAGATGTTCCTAATGGACTGAATTCATAATAAAAAGAATTACCCACATATGGTTGAACATCAAGACGTCCATCATACATCAAATGTGCAGGAGGCGGATTTTTACTTAAAAGAGAAATGATAATTTTCTGGGATATAATAATATCTCCATTGGCCAACTCGAAATTGAGTTTTGCGGCGAGCATTTCTGGGTTAATTAAAGATGCCAGGCATTAGATGAGTAATGGCTTTGGAGGCACGGTATCAACCTGAAACACAGCTTTTAGGATATGGAAAGTTGTGGTCGCAGGTTGAACCATTTTATGAGAATCCTACTCATTTTTGCATAGCCGGCATTCCTGGTTGTGGTAAAACAACATTTGTTAAGGAGTTTCTAGCAGATTATTATAAATATAAGAAAATATCTGATCCACTTTCAGAATGGGTTTTCTTTCTTAATGGTGACCAGGATCGTGGTATTCATCGTGTGCGCGAGTCGTTACTTGATTTTGTTCGCCAACCGACCAAGCAACGTAATGTAATTCGTTGGGTCATTGTTGATGATATGGATACATTTCCTGAACTGAGTCAACAGGCGCTACGACGTCCTATGGAACTCTACAAACATGTAACATGTTTTATTTTTATAGGAAATCATTTCACCTCTCTAATTCCACCATTGCAATCGCGATGCAAATTTATGCCCGTTGATATTATTCAATTAGAATCTATTGGGAAAACGCTGCTGACACGTGCCGGCATTGATTTATCTAAATTGAGTGATAAGACACTTTCATGGTTTGCAGCATCTTCTTATGGAAATATTGCAGAATATTGTCATCATGCAAAGTTGGTTAGTGCTTTTATAAAATATATGAACGAGCCCCTAACAGATCGTATTTGTACTGAGCTCTGTTCAGTGCCACCGTATCAAGATTATTTACCATTTATTCAGTCTTTTTCAAACAATGATTTACCGGCCGCTACCAAACATTTAACCAGTCTGTGGTTCAAAGGATTTTCATTTGAAGATATTTTGGAGTGTACTCAACAAACACTCACGTTCTTCGGAATTCCATCCATTGCTAACGCATCTCTCATCATTCGCTGGCTAATTCATAGTTGGGCTGCTTATTGCCAAGGTTGTACATCCTATTACAGTTTATATACTGCACTTGTAATAACATTCGATGAACAGAAAAAATTTAGCAATATTAAATAATATGGAGGATTCTATAATAGCGCCGACAAATAAAACCTTATTTTCTAAAAAAATTCCTCGTACTGTTATAAATGAAATTCTTAAATATCTCAAATTTGATTCAATCAATGATACACGAGTATTTACCCTTAAAGATCTTCAGCCTTCATTATTTGAGCCAGCACTGGCTTTAATTGAACCATATTATTTACCTTGCAAAGCTCGTACATATTTGCATAATGATATAACAAATCATCGTATTTTAACAATAATACGGCAAATTTTACGTGAAGAAGGATATGTATTAGTATCAAAGGAGAAAACGACCAATGGTATAAAAGCTATGCATTACCAAATAACAGCCAGTAATACCAACCAGACAGTTATCGAATTTAACTAAATGTGGCTACTTATATTAACCACATTACCACACTATATTGCTGCAATTATAGCAGGTCCCACACGGCCTATTTATCAATATATTATAATTGCATCAACAACACTTTCAGTTGCATGGCATGCTACAATGAGCCGCCCTACAAGTTTCCTTGGAATTTGCGATCACATTATGGCGGCCATCTGGTTTGTTGCTGATTGTTATTATTTATATAATCATTTATCATATGTCATCCTTCTCAACACTCTAAGTGCTGCTCTAAATCTACTTGCCATGCGGTCTAATATCTCATATGAATGCAGTCATTCAATATGGCATATTATAAATGCAGGAAAATCTATATATATTGCTAATATGTTGGCTCGGGAGCGGTCATAGCGGCGGAATTAGAGAGTAGGAGAATATCACGAATGACCAAATCACTTTCTAGAATCTGTGATTCGCTCATTCGCAAGAACCAACCAAATGCACGGCGATCACGAAGCTCCTTCCAAGGTACAGGTACATATACCGCCTCACCAGGAACATCAAATGGGAGATTGCCTTCCTGACCCGCTGCTAGCAGATCCTCTAATTGCAGGCGCTTTCCTGTACGCTTATTACGTGCTAACTCGGCAGATGGTATTACAGTTACGGCAGGATGGTCGGCGGCAAATGCAGTAAAATCCCATTTCTCATCTTGACGAGCCGCTGCCCCTGTATTGCGCTGTTCCAAACGACGATATGCAGCGTCAGCCCATTGCGCCATTACCTGATGACCTGGCTGTGGGACCCAAATTGCATTTAGAGATGGAGTAGCGGTTCCACGAGGACCCGCATACGTCTGATCCTTGTCTGTTCCAAAGAACACGAGCTGGTCTTTCGGTAATTCTCCAAATGGCTTCAGTGCAACTACTGTAGAATCGAGCCAGAGACCGCCATATTTCTCTAAAATGGCGGCGCGGATCCAATTGTATTCCGCCGCACCAATACGCTCAATTCCCTCGGCAAGTGTAGTCGGCATCGCATCCGCACCGAGACGTTCCGCAACACCCGCTAAACCCCCAATAATCTCCACACGATACTGATGACCATTATTCGCGACAATAGTGCCGTAACAGAGATTTAGGAAAGGTACATTAAGGACATTGGAAGAACGTGCGCCAAAATCGGCCCAGCGACGTGAATTCACATCATTTGTGTCGTAATATAGCCATAAGGGAGGGAGCTCTTTTCCTTTTTCGAGGATATAGGGATCTGCATACACATTTTCTGCAAGTGTCTTTTTCGTTGTGGCGGAAGCTAGGATGATGCCGGCCAGCGCTAGCACAAGTGCAACTGTAAATACCATTGTTGGGGTCATTCACTAACTATTTGACTTCAGGATTTTATGGCGAAGCCTATTAGGCCTTATTGGTAAGAACAAGCTGTTTCATAGCCAGCGGCTATATTATTGCTTGTTCGTAAGAACAAGCTGTTTCATGCGGTTGAAATATTGTTCGTCGAGAGTACTTTGATGTGCCGCTCGCATCTGCCGAGCCTTTTCCTGTGCAGCATATTGCGCCTCCTGCTCAGCTATCATTGCTGCCTCCTCTCCACTCATAGGCGCCGGTCCCTTATCACGCTCAGCCTTATATGATTTCATATCACGATTTTCCACTTGTACATTTGCCACCTGACCACTAAATGTGCTTTCAGAAGTGTAGGCTTTTCGAAGATCTGTATAATGCATAGAGGCGTTCGCCGGGGCAGTGAAATCTGCAGGTTTATCTCTGCCAAGTTCAACACCAGCTGTTGGAGCCAAGGTAAGCGCCATAGACTGCGGATGGACAAGCTGAATCTGCTGCTGCGTCTGCTTCTGTGAAGCTGCTTGCGACTGAAACATATTGTTAAAGACGTCACGATTGAACTTCCCACTAAATTTAGGAGCATCTGCGCCACCACCCGCCTGATCCTTCAACCAATCTCCGTAACCGTCGCCGTCTGGGTCTGGTAAACGGGTCTGCTCAAACATCTGATTGAATGCGTTCAAATTCAAGTTCTTTGGATCAAGACGAACCGGCTCTACATGTTTCCATTGATCAGCCTCCTCTCGACGAGTCTCTCGCACTGGATCGAGCTCCTTGGGCGCCATAGCCTCCGCACGAGCTCCCGTTATTCTCTTAAGGATCTCGGCCAAGTATGCATACGCCTTCGTAATCGCCTGAAAACGCTCCTCGCTACCCCCTGGCTTGTCAGGATGCGCCTTCACCGCCGCCCTCTTATACGCCGCCTTAAGAGTCTCAAGAGTTAAGCTCATATCTTCAGTAAGGCCCAGGACTTGCAAGCAACTGTTAAAATAAGAGAGCGCCTTTTGTTCAGGAACTTTGGTGATTTGTGTGTAATGATTTTGCGGTTGCTCCTCGTATTGCTGAATTGCACTGCTGCTACCACCACGGCTTGCTGCACTTGTTCCTATTAGGGAAGGATGGGTGCTCATTGCAGGATTCTGGTGCATATAGGGAATGCTGTCAGGCATTGCCTGGTGTTGTTGGGAAGTAGGTGCACCTGCTCCAACACCTGGCATATATCCAGCCTCGCCTGGCAATGCAGGAGGTTGTACACCACGTCTGTAATAGGTAATATAGCCGAGTAGATTTGCATACACTCCTGCATGTTTTGCTGCAGTTACATATTCCTGTCCTGAAAGAACAGTCTCGATCATCTGCACACGTGTATGTGGATTCTGAATCCGTAGAATGTTCTGATAGATACGTACATGCGCCGGGTCAAACATTGAGAGAGAATTACCCATTTAATAATTGATCTAACTTAAAACGTTCTAAAATCAACACATTATGTAAAACTATTTGGAAATTTTCGACCATCCCAATTTTCACCGTGTATTCCAAAATGACTTACTGTCAAATTTAAATATACACAATTATGGCGTTTGTAAAAATCCATCGTATTTGACATTGGAGCATATGTTTTTAAAAAAAAATTTCTAAACTCTAAATCACATGCGGCACAATTCATTGAATTATTATATAAATATTGGGGTGTCTGTTTGAATAAATGGAAAAACCCTACAAAATCTTTTGATGCATCATATTCACAATAATATTTATTATTTAAAAAATCACTGTGTGTTTTATAATCAAATCTTTTTGTTATACCATATAATTTATCAGATTCTATTGTCATATTATTATATATATTTGCAAATTCATCTGGAATAAAAATATCTGAATCGACAATAAGTACATTTGAATTATTACCATGCTTTTCAAGAACATGTAATTGTGCAAATCGTAATGCACCACCCTTGTTAAATTTTGCATTATTTTGTTTGAAATCAAAATATAATATTTCAATATTTGGATATTCGGATTCTTTTATTACATTTATAGTTACACTATCATTTTTATCAGTTATAATGTACCACTTTGTAAAAAATTTATAATTTTGTGGAAGTATATATTTTAAAATATCAGAATAATTTGTAGATACTGTTATTCCATATAACGTTGACATATATATGTTCCTTTTAAAATAAACGCAATATACTAACGCAGTTCTAAACGTTTCCATACTTGTGCCGGTGTAGGAATAGGAATCTCGGGCTCACACTCCCACTTGAAGCGTTTACCAATTGACTGTACATGAAAACTTTCAGGAAACCATTCGGGAGCGACTTCAGGTAGACGTTTCACAGCTGCCCCACTAGGAATTAGATGCCATGATGCAAGCGGCAGTACCATCCCTAATTGCTCCACTGGCTTCAGCTCGCGCTGCCCTGGCGGAGGTGGTGTAATCCACTTACCCTCGGCCACCATCTCCTCTACAATTGTCGCCCAACGAGGCGCAAAATGCCAATTATACACCCAATCCATTGAAATTGGTTTGCCAGTATAATAATCAACAACCCAAGAGAGTCCCTGGATATATGTCCGTGCCGCTGCACGCCGTGCCCCACAACCACCAAAGGCAAGGCGGTCA
>JACCDO010988392.1_pt1 | contig 10604 bp, 8 predicted proteins | sample 7446101 | NCBI WGS metagenome assembly JACCDO01 (sample SAMN15323440, study PRJNA562643) | freshwater metagenome | isolation source: river surface water | place: USA:Blue River Watershed | collected 2017-08-16
CGCTTGAGTATCGAATGCACTTCCAGCGCGATGTCGTGCTCGACATCGTTTGCTACCGCCGCCACGGCCACAACGAAGGCGACGAGCCGAGCTACACGCAGCCGCTGCTCTACAAGCGCATCGAGCAACACCCGACGGTGCGCGAGCAGTATCAGGACTTCCTGGTGCGCGCTGGTGTGCTCGCAAAGGACGAGATCAAGAACTACGACGACAAGGTGCAGCAAGAGCTGAAGAGCTCGCTCGACACCGTGCGTCTCGCAGCGCCGCCCGAAGTGCGCGTTGCGCAACCGCAGAAGCCGCGCGAATGGCTGTGCTCGGTGCCGCTCCTAGCGCACGAGCAGTTGCAGTCCTGGATCACGCGCTTGCTCGATTGGCCTGCGGATTTCCGGCCGCACCCCAAGGTCAAGCAAGTGCTCGCGCGTCGCGCGGAGATGATCGCAGGGCAGCAGCCCGTCGACTTCGCGACTGCAGAGACGCTCGCGTTTGCATCGCTCGTCGCTGCGGGCACGCCGGTGCGCCTCGCCGGCCAGGACAGCGGCCGCGGCACGTTCAGCCAGCGTCATGCGACGCTCTATGACTTCGAGTCGAACCGCCGCTACATCGCGCTCAATTGCCTGCAGGACGGGCAAGCGCCGTTCTCGGTGATCGATTCGCTGCTGAGCGAAGAAGCCGCTCTCGGCTTTGAATACGGCTACAGCGTCGCGCGTCCGGAAGCCTTGTGCTTGTGGGAGGCGCAGTTCGGCGACTTCTGCAACGGCGCGCAGATCCAGATCGACCAGTTCCTCGCCGCGGGCGAAGCGAAGTGGGGCCAGCAGTCGAGCCTCGTGATGCTGTTGCCGCACGGCTACGACGGGCAGGGACCTGAGCACAGCTCGGCGCGCCTCGAGCGCTTCCTGCAGCTCTGCGCCGAGCAGAACCTGCGCGTTGCGAACCCATCGACCGCGAGCAGCTACTACCACCTGCTGCGTCGCCAAGGCGTCGATGCGGATCGCAAGCCGTTGATCGTCATGACGCCCAAGAGCCTGCTGCGCATGAAGGAAGCGGGTTCGCCCGTTGCCGAGTTGTCGCAAGCTGGCTTCCGCCCGGTGCTCGACGATGCGGCATTTGGGCAAGGCGGGCGCGATCCCAAGAGTGTGCGCCGCGTCGTCGCGTGCAGCGGCAAGGTCTACTACGACCTCGAGGAAGCGCGCGGCGACCGTTCCGATGTCGCGATCGTGCGGCTCGAGTTGCTCTATCCGTTCCCCGAGACGCCGCTGCAGGACTTGCGCACCAAGTACCGCTCCGCGGAGTGGGTCTTCTGCCAAGAAGAGCCGCAGAACATGGGCGCGTGGACGTTCGTGCGCGACCTGTTCCCGTGGGCGGGCAACGCATGCCGCCCAGCCGCTGCGAGCCCCGCGACGGGATCGCTGCAGCGTCACAAGCACGAGCAGGCGGATGTCGTGAAGCGCGCGCTGGGCAACTGAGCCCGGCGCATTCGCCCGCGCGCGAGCGTTACTGCTCTCGCGGGCGAGGATCGGACTTCGCGCTTAGCGCGTCCCGGTCTGCTTGCTCATGAGCCACACGGCGAACGCGAAGCCGAACACGCTCATGAAGTGGAAGGCTGGGAACACGAACACGTTCTCAGCCCAGATCAGCCACATCTGTTGATCGAGCGAGCCGGGGACCAACTCGATCTGGATGCGTTGCACGGGGTGCACGATCGTCGTGACCTTCGAGACATCGAGGCTGGTGCCAAGTCCTTCGTCGCTCGCGAACTTGCTGAACAGCGCAGCCGGCAGGCGTAGCAGCGTGACGCCGAGGCCGAGCTTGAAGAACAGCGCGAGCAAGCGATCGGTCGAAGCCGCAAGCCGCAGCGCGAGCGCGAGCCCTGCGGGCCACAGGAATCGTTCGAGCGCATAGGGCTGGACTACTTCGGCGGGGGCGGCAAACCACTGGGTCGCGATCCACGCCGCGGTCGAACTCCAGCCGAGCAGCATCGGCAGGACCCAGGGGCTCTGGGATTCTTGGTTGCGGACCGCCAACAGCAGCGCGGTCCAAAGCGCGGCAAAGCCGAGGAACGGCAGCGGCCACTGCCAGCCAGGGGCCGACTTGGTCCCCGTGGGGAAGTGCACGGCGCTCGGTTCGAGGCTCTGGCCTTCGTAGGCGACGAAGGTGTGCGTCGTAATCAGTTCGCGTGGGCCTGGGTCGGACAGGCCGAGCCCAAGTCCGACCAGTGCGGCAACCAGACTGAGCGCGCAGGCGACCCGGGTCAGCGGCGCGTAAACCAGGGCTGCGGCGATCGCGAGGAACGAGGCTCCCTGCAGCAGGGCGACGAGGAGTTCCATGGGGGCGAGCATGGTGCCGACCTTTCCGTCCGCCCGCGAGGGTTTCTCCGGACCGAAGTGCACGCATTCGTCAGACTTTTCCCCACCCAGGCTTGCCGACGCGCGTTCGCCTCGCTACCGTCCTTGGCCCTTTACGTCCCGATACCGATGCCTAAGCAGAAGACGAAGAAAGCCGTGGTCAAGCGCATGAAGCTGACCAAGAGCGGCAAGGTCAAGCGCAGTCATGCGTTCACCTCGCACATCATGGTGCGCCGCACTACCAAGCGGAAGCGCCAGTTGCGCAAGGACACTCTGTGCGCCGGCAAGTTCGAAGTGAACATGCGCGAGTGCCTCGGCGGGAAGAGGAGGTAATCCATGGTTCGCGCAACGAACGGTGTTGCCACCCGGCAGCGTCACAACAAGATTCTCAAGCGGGCCAAGGGCTACCACCAAGGCCGCCGCAACCTGATCCGCGTCGCGCACGAGACGACGGTTCGCGCAGCGGTTTACGCGTTCATCGGCCGCCAGCAGAAGAAGCGTCAGTACCGCTCGCTCTGGATCACGCGCCTCACGGCTGCCGTGCGTCCTCTGGGCATGCGCTACTCGGCGTTCATCCACGGCGTGCAGAAGGCCGGCATCAAGCTGAACCGCAAGGAACTCAGCGAGCTGGCGATCCACGATCCGAAGTCGTTCGAGCAGATCTGCCAGCAGGCCCAAAAGGCGCTGGCCTGATCTTCATTCCGGTCGCCTCGCAGCGTCCGAGGATCCGCGCCGGATCGGCGCGGGTCCGGGCCGCGATGGCGGCCTAGAGCCGCGAGCTTCGCGCTCCGCTCCTCGTGCGCCGTCGCGCGCGACCTTCCGCAGATCCTTTGGCTTTCCGTCGAGGAAACCACGCGATGAAGGACCCCCGCAACGAGTGGCTCTCTGCCATTGCCGCAGCCGCTGACGAGCCCGCATTGGCGGCCGTCGAATCCCGCCTGTTCGGCAAGAAGGGCGAACTGCAAGAACTGCTGCGTGCCGTGAGCCAACTCCCGAAGGAGGAGCGGCCTGCGGCCGGCAAGGCAGCCAACGAGGTCAAAGTCGCGGTCGAAGCGGCGCTGACCGCGCGTCGCGGCGAACTGTCGATGCGCGCGATGGAGCAGGAGCTCTCGGCGCACGGCTTTGATCCGAGCCAGCCTGGGCCGCAGCGCCGCGTCGGTTCTCTGCACCCGATCACGATCGTGCAGCAGGAACTCGTCGACCTGTTCACCTCGATGGGGTTCTCGTGGCAGGACGGGCCCGAGGTCGAGTCCGAGCACTACAACTTCGACGCGCTCAACATTCCGGGCGACCACCCGGCGCGCGAGACGCAGGACACGTTCTGGCTCGATGACGGCAACCTGCTGCGCACGCACACGTCGCCGGTGCAGGTCCGCACGATGCGTCGCTTCGCGCAGGACTTTCAGCCGCCGCTCAAGGTCATCGTGCCGGGCCGCTGCTTCCGCGCGGAGACCGTCGACAAAACGCACGAACACACCTTCTACCAAATGGAAGGACTCGTCGTGGACCGCGACGTCAGCGTCGCAAACCTGATCCACACGATGAAGACGTGCCTGCGCGTCGTGCTCGGACGCCAGGACCTCAAGGTGCGCTTGCGCCCCGGGTTCTTCCCGTTCGTCGAGCCGGGCTTCGAGCTCGACGTCAACTGCCCGTTCTGCCACGGCAAGGGCTGCTCGGTGTGCAAGCAGTCCGGTTGGATCGAGATCCTGCCGTGCGGAATGATCCATCCCAACGTGCTGCGCCAAGGCGGCATCGACCCCGAGAAGTACACCGGCTTCGCGTTCGGCATGGGGCTCCAGCGCGTCGTGATGCTGCGCTACGGCATCGACGACATCCGGTTGTTCATGGGCGGGGACGCACGGTTCCTGCGCCAGTTCAAGGCGGTTCCGAAGTGAAGGCAGGCGCACGATGAAGATCTCCCTTCGGTGGCTGTCGCGCCACGTCGACCTCTCCGACCTCACCCCGCAGCGCATCCTCGGCGACCTCACGATGAGCACCGCCGAGATCGACGGCATCCACGCCTTTGGCGCGGGCCTCGAGTCGCTCGTGGTGGGCCATGTGTTGCAGAAGGACCGTCACCCAGACGCCGACAAGCTCAGCGTCTGCCGCGTCGACCTCGGCAGCGGCCGGATCGCGCAGATCGTCTGCGGAGCGCCTAACGTCGCGGCGGGCCAGAAGGTCGTCGTGATCGAGCCAGGCCACTCGCTGCCCGATGTCGGCGGCAAAGGCGCGCTCAAGATCAAGCCTGCCAAGATACGCGGCGTGGAGTCGCACGGCATGATCTGCAGCGAGCAGGAGATGGGCCTCTCGCAGGACCACGGCGGCATCCTCGTGCTGCCGGACTCGGCGCAGCCGGGCGCTCGCTTCATCGACGTGCTGCCGGTGCAGGACACGGTGTTCGAGATCGACAACAAGTCGGTCAACCATCGGCCGGACCTCTGGGGGCACTACGGCTTCGCGCGCGAACTCGCGGCGATCTACGGTCGCCCGCTGCGTCCGTTGTGCGAGAAGGTGGCGCTGCCGACCTCTGGCGAGTCCGTCGCGATCCACGTCGAGGACCCAAAGGCGTGCCCGCGCTACTGCGGTCTCCGCATCGATGGCGTCGTTGCGCTGCCGTCGCCGTTCGAGTTGCGCATGCTGCTCGCCGCAGTCGGTCAGCGCGCGATCAACTTGCCGGTCGACCTCACCAACTTCGTCATGCTCGACATCGGCCAGCCGATGCACGCATTCGATGCGTCGCACGTGAAGGGCCGTTCGATCCGCGTGCGCTTCGCAAAGCCGTCGGAGCACATCACGACGCTCGACGACCAAAAGCGCGTGCTGGAGTCCACGGACCTATTGGTCTGCGCCGGCGACGAGCCCGAAGCGCTCGCGGGCATCATGGGCGGCCAAGGCACGATGGTGGGCGCAGCGACGACCTCGCTGTTCTTGGAGTCGGCCAACTTCCATGCGGCGACGATTCGTCGCAGCAGCATGCGGCTTGGCCTGCGCACCGACGCGAGCGCGCGCTTCGAGAAGGCACAGGATCCCGCCAACGCCGAGATCGCGGTGCATCACTTCCTGCGCCTGTTGCAGCAGTGGTGCCCGACTGCAAAGCCGGTTGGACCGATGTCGGATCCGCTGGGCTTTGCCTACACACCGAAGCCGATCCGTCTGCGCAAGGCGCGCATCGACCAGAAGCTCGGCGTGACGCTGCCCAGTGAGCAGATCCAAGGCATCCTGACGTCGCTGCAGTTCGGCGTCGCGCCCGTCGCGGATGGCTTCTCGGTGACGGCGCCAAGCTTCCGCGCAACGAAGGACATCGCGATCGAAGACGACCTCATCGAGGAGGTCGGCCGCATGTTCCGCTACGACAACATTCCGGAGCAGCCGCTGCAGAGCGTCGTCGTGCCGCCGGTGCGCGAGCAAGAACTGTTCACCGTGCGCCGCATGTGCGAGCTCGCGGCGACCGAACTCGGCGCCAACGAGGTCTACGACTACACGTTCGTGCCCGACGCGGTGCTGCAGCAGGTCGGCGCGATGGAGCACGAGTATGTGCGCGTGCAGAACCCGGTCGCGCCGGAGATCACGCGCATCCGTCGCCACGTGCTGCCGAGCTTGTTGTCCAACCTCGTGCAGAACCTCCGCCGCGAGCCGGACGTGTTCTTGTTCGAGCACGGCAAGGGCTACCAGCCCGAACATCGCGACGCCGATCGTCTGCCGCGCGAAGTGCGCGAACTCGCGTTCTGCTGGTCGCGGCGCGACGGCGCGCATCCATTCGCGGAGTTGCGCGAGGCGATCGCCAGCTTGCTGGTGCGCGTTGGCTTCGCGGCCGAAATGACGCGCGAGTGGCACAGCGCGAACCAACCTTGGGTGCACCCCAACGCGTCCGTGTCGATCGACCGCGACGGCGCGTCCGTTGGCTTCATCGCGCACCTGCATCCCGGCGTCGCGCGCGCGCTCGGCGTGCCGTCGACGACTGCGATTGCGACGATCGATATCCGTGCGCTGCTGGCGACTGGCCGCAGCGAGGCCGCGTTCCGCCAACTGCCCGCGTTCCCGCAGTTGCCGGTCGACGTCGCGTTGCTCGTGCCCGAAAGCGTTCGCGCAGCAGCGGCCTCCGCGTTCTTGCATGAGTGCGGCAAGAAGCTCGTGCGCGACGTGCGCCTGTTCGAGGTCTACCGCGGCGACGGTGTCGCAGCGGGCCACAAGAGCCTCAACTTCACCGTCACGCTCGGCGCCGACGACCGCACCTTGGAAGACAAGGACGAGCAGCGGTTCCTCGACGCGGTGCGCTCGTCGTGCGCGTCGATCGGCGCGCAGTTGCGCGGCTAGCCAACGGACTACGTGGCGCGGTCTTCGCGGATCGCGTCGAGCAGCGCCGCAGTGAAGCGGCCGGTCAGTCCCCACAGCACGTCGTCGCCGATCGCAAAGTGGGGGCTCGGCGGGAATCGCTCCGCGCCGGGGCTATCGCCTCGGCGCTCCGTCCAACGATCCCGCGGCAGCATCTCGCGCAGCGGCACGATCAGTGTGCGCGCGACTTCGATCGGGTCGATGCGGATCGCAGCGCCTTCCTGAATGCGACCCACGACGCAGTGCACGCGGTAGTTCGACGAGCTTGTCGCGGACGGCAAGCTGCCGAGCAGCGTGATGAGCGAGCCGTCGACGCCGATCTCCTCCAAGGTCTCGCGCAGCGCACACGACGAGGGCGCGTCGTCGATGTCGTCCGCAGCGCCGCCGGGGAACGCGATCTGGCCCGCGTGCTTGCGCATCGACTGCGGCCGCACGACGAACAGCAGCGCGTCCTCGCCGTCGTGCCGCACGATCGGAGCGAGCACCGCGGCTCTGCGCAGCGTCGTCTTCTGCCACGGCGCGCGCGCGTCGAGCAACCGCGCCGAGAGTCGCGCGTCGAGTTCGTTCATTCGCGGATCTGCAGCGCCGCGACCTTGAGGTAGCGCGTCTGCGGGCAGTCGAGCGCCATCGGGTGATCGGGCCCCGCGCCGCGCATCCACAGCACGCGGGCGCTGCGACCAGCCTGCGCGCACGCTTCGTCGAGCATGCGCAAGAACGAGCCTTCGTCGACCGAGCCCGAGCACGAGCACGTGACGACGATGCCGCCGCGCTTCACCTTCTCGAGCGCGAGTCGGTTGAGGTCGCGGTAGCGCGCGAGTCCTTGCTCCATCTCGTCGCGCGACTTGACCCACTTCGGCGGGTCGAGCACGACGAGGTCGTGGAGGTCTGGTTGCAAGTCGCGCAGCAGGTCGAACGCGTCCGCGTGCTCGACCTTCATCTTGAGCCCGTTGCGGGATGCGTTGTCGATCGTCTGCGCGACCATCTCTTCATCGAGGTCGGCCGCGCGCACGGACTTCGCGCCGCCAGCGGCTGCGTTCATCGCAAACCCGCCGGAGTTGCAGCACAGGTCGAGCACGTTGCGCCCGCGCGCGAGTTCGCGCACGAGCATGCGGTTGTCTCGTTGGTCGGCGAAGAAGCCGGTCTTGTGGCCGCCGCCAGCCTGCACCGCGTAGCGGATGCCGTGCTCCTTGACCTCGACCGAGACCGGCATCGGCGGCCCGATGCGCTCCATGCCTTCCTTCTGAGCCGAGTCCGCGTCCTGCAGCATCACGAGCTTGCAGCGTGGATAGCGTTCGCGCAGGCGCAGCCCGATCGTCTCCATCTGCAAGAACGTGCCGAGCACGTGCACTTGCGCGACGAACGCGTCGCCGAGGCGGTCGAGAATGAGGCCGGGGAAGCCGTCGCCTTCGCTGTGGACGACGCGGTAGGCGTTGGTGACTTCCTGCAGGTTCAGCGCGCGCTCGCGCAGGTTTAGCGCGTCGTCGATGGCGGCCGTGAAGTGCGCGGCGGGATCCGTGATCGCCGTGCCCGAGAACAAGCGCAGGGCGAGGTCGGTGCGCGGGTTGTAGAAGCCGGAGCCAACGAGCTTTCGGTCCTTGTCGCGCACGTGCACGACGCTGCCCGCGGGGATGGGCTTCTCGGGCTTGCGCACCATCTTCCGGAAGAACCATGGATGACGGCCGCGCACGCGGACCTGGAGCTGCACCGAGGGGAAAGCCACGAGCGCAGGATGGCGATGCGCTGCTTGCGCCGCAACGGCGCGGAGATGCGGCAAAGAAAATCTGGCGCGCAAACGCCGATGGCATCGGCCGCTCCGCGGCGCACATCCGGTCGAGAGCACTTTGCTTGCGGCGGATGGGCTAGTCTCCCCAGGACTCCACCCATGTTGGCAACCCACCCAGCCCCGAAACTCGAAGCCGCCGCCCCTGAACGGCGCGCTTTCGATCGCCGCAGTCGGCCGACGCCGATGTTCTCGCGCTACACGTTCTTCGGCGGCCGACGTCAAAACGTCCGCCGCGCCGAGGACGACCAAGAGGTGTTCGTCGATCGCTACAGCACAGGGCTCCTGCTCGCAGTGCTGGGCGTCGTGCTGCTCAACCTCGCGGACGCGTTCTTCACGCTGTTGTTCTTGGCGCATGGCGGCCAGGAGATGAATCCGATCGTCGATCAGGTTCTCGCCTACGGCCCGACGGTGTTCATCCTGTTCAAGACGCTCGGCATCGGCGTCTGCGCAGGGTTCCTGACGCTGACCAAGAACTTCCGCGCCGCGCGCATCGGGTTGTGGATCGTCCTGATCGGCTACTCGCTGCTGCTCTGCTGGCACCTGCTGCTGCTCGCGACGCTGTTCTTCTGATCAGCTCGCGAGGCGGGGATGGCGTGCGATGGGAGCGCGCTTTCCCTTCGGGTGGAGAACGGGCATAACGGCCCTTCGTGTGCGGCATCTTCGGCGTCCGGCGCTCGTGGCTCGCGCGCCAGCCGGGCGACGCGAGCGAACGTATTTCGTCGGCCCTGCGCGCGCTGCATTGGCGCGGCCGCGATGACGCGCGGGTTGTGCTGCACGGCGACTTCGCGATCGGGTGCGCACGTCTAGCGATCAGCGACCGACGCAGTTCGCAGCCGGTGTCGCGGCGACCTTTGCGGTGGGTCGCGGCACTGAACGGCGCGGTGACGAACGCGCGCGAACTCTGGGCGGATGCCCTGCCGGCGGCGCTGTCGCGGCGCAGCTTGCCCAACGACGCGTGGCTGCCGCTGTTGCTCGTGGAAGCGCGCGGTCCTTCCGCGCTCGCAGACTTGCGCGGACACCATGCGTGCGTGGTCGCGGATGCCGAGAACAACGAGTGGCACGTGCGCCGGGATCCGTTCGGCGAGAAGCCGCTGTTCGTGCTGCGCGAACGCGGCGAACCCGTCGCGTTCGCGTCGACGATGCCCGCGCTGCGAGCGCTCGGCGCGCCGTTCTCGCTGTCGTCCGCGGCGACGCAGCGGTTCTTCCGCTACGGAGCCACGGGTGCGTTGGTGCATCGAAACCACGATCTCGACGTGGTGGACGAACCGCGAGGCTTTGGCAGTTCGCGCGATGCGGACGTTCCTGCGAGCGCCGAGCCCATTTCATTCGCTGCGGCATTCCAGCGCGCGGTGTCGCGGTGCGCGGACATCGATGCCGAACTCGGAATGTTCTTGTCGGGCGGCATCGACAGCAGTTGCCTCGCCGCGGAGTTGGGCGCGCAGCAGCGACGCGTGAAGGCGTATCAGTTCCTCGCGAACGGCGAACCTTCAGACGAACGCAACCTCGCTGCGCAAGTCGCCGCGCGCTTTGGGCACGAACTCGTGCGCGTGGACGCGGGTACGGAAGCGCTCGATGCGTTGCCCATGCTGACGGCGAAGTGGGGCCTGCCGCTCGGCGATCCCTCCGTGCTCGCCGCCTACGTCGTGGCGCGCGCCGCCGCGGCCGATGGCGTGCGCGTGATGCTGTCTGGAGAGGGATCTGACGAGCAGATGTTTGGCTATGCGCGGCATCGCGCGTTGCTGCGGATGCCCAGCATGCGTCTGCGGGTGCCGTTCGTGTCGCGGTGGTCGATGGGGACGGCGAGCAGGTCGCTGCGCGCGCTCGCGGCAGAGGATCCGTATGCGGCGTTGCTCGAAGTGTCGCCCGAGGCATTCTTGACCGATGCGCTTTCGATCGATGGCGCAACGCACAGCGGATTGGCGACCGGCAGTGGCGCACGGGGCACGCGCGACGATCGCCTCCGCCATGCGGCGGCGCTCGATCGCGACTTCTACCTTCGCTCGGACCTGCTGCCGAAGCTCGACGTGGCGACGATGGCTGCGCAGGTCGAAGGTCGGTGCCCGTTCCTGGATGGGGACGTCACTCGAGCGCTCGATGCGATGCCGCCGAGGCAGCGGTTTGGGAAAGCGCCGCTTCGCAGCGCGTAC
>JACCDO011889923.1_pt1 | contig 10603 bp, 12 predicted proteins | sample 7446101 | NCBI WGS metagenome assembly JACCDO01 (sample SAMN15323440, study PRJNA562643) | freshwater metagenome | isolation source: river surface water | place: USA:Blue River Watershed | collected 2017-08-16
GGATTCTGTCTTTGTAAAAAATGATTTCCAAATATAATGAAAAATATAGTTGCTTATTCTTTATGGGGTAATCACCCTATGTATTGGTTTGGTGCTTTGAGAAATATAGAATTGGTTTCAAAATATTTTCCCGGTTGGATTTGTAGATTTTACATAGATGATTCTTCTGATAAAGAACTTATAGACACTATAAAGGGCGAAAATGTTGAAGTGATTTTAGTAAAATCAAAAGATTCATTTCATGGTATGTTCTGGAGATTCTGGGCTGTTGAAGAACCAGATGTAGACATATATTTATCAAGAGATTGTGATTCAAGGTTTTCTGATAGAGAGTTTAATGCTATACAAGAGTGGCTTGAATCAGATAAAGACTTTCATATTATGAGAGATCATCCATATCATACTGTTCCAATACTGGGAGGTATGTGGGGATGTCGAAATGGTATATTAAGGAATGTGAATTTTTCACAAACAATTGAAAAGTGGAATCAATTTCATAGAAAAGGTATAGATCAAGATTTTTTAGGTCAAGTAATCTATCCATTTGTCAAAGATAAATCTTTAGAGCATTCAGAGTTCAATCTAAAATTTGGACAAGAAATAAGACCTTTTCCAACTAAGAGAATTGATTACGAATTCGTTGGTGAAATATTTGATGAAAATGACGTTAGACATTCTGACCATTGGAAATTGATAAAAAATATAATCGGATAATTTAAAATGTCATTGAAATTGATAAGAAATCAGAATGATAAAAAAATAAAAATGTAATGAAATACATCTATCATCATCTTGGACTTGGCGACCATATAATATGTAATGGTTTAGTAAGGAAATTTGCTAGTGAATTTGAAAATATTTCTTTGTTTTGTAAACCACACAATAAAGAAAGTGTTGAGTTCATGTATAGAGACCTCAATAATTTAAGTATTATCTCATTACCAACCGACTCAGACGTTATCAATTTCTTACAATCAAAGAATATGAATGATGTGATAATAGTTGGATTTGATAATATGTATTCATCGGGATCTGAAAATTTTGATGCATCCTTTTATAACCAATTCAGAATTGATTTTGAAGTTAGATGGTCTAATTTTAAACTTGATAGAGATGTTGATAGAGAACAAAAAATATTTACTTATTTTGACTTGGTCGATGGGCAGGATTATATTTTTGTTCACGAAGATGATAGATTTCAAATTGACATTAGTAAATTTCAAACTAATGGTCTTAGAATTATAAGACCAAATAGAGATATTACAGATAATATTTTTGACTATATCAAAGTTATAGAATGTGCCAAAGAAGCTCACTTGATTGAGAGTTCTTTTTTATTCATAATTGATTCTTTAAATTTAAATTCTCAAACTTATGCACATAGATACGCTAGAAAACAGGGGTTTCTGGAAACTCCAATTTATAAATACGTAAAAAAAATAATTAATTAATATGAAATTCAAAGCAGCCATTCTAACTGAAATTAATAAACCACTCTCAGTGGATGTAATTCAAACAACGGAATTACAAATTGGTCAAGTTTTAGTCAAAATACTTGTAAGTGGATTGTGTGGAGCTCAGCTACAAGAAATTGCTGGAGAAAAAGGTAACGCAGGTTTTGTTCCTCATTTGATGGGACATGAGGGATGTGGAATTGTCGAAGAAATAGGACCTGGTGTCACAACTGTGAAAGTTGGTGATAAAGTCGTGATGCACTGGAGAAAAGGAGACGGTATAGAATCGAATTTTCCAACTTACACTTTTAATGGAAAAAAAATGTCAAGCGGTAAAGTTACAACTATAAGTGAGTATTCAGTAGTCTCTGAAAATAGACTAACATCTGTGCCTATTGATACACCAGAAGAGCTATGTGCTTTATTAGGTTGCGCTATGACGACCGCAATGGGCACTATTACAAATGAAGCTCAAGTGAAATTTGGAGAAAGTGTTTTGGTTGTTGGTTGTGGAGGTCTTGGACTTCATTTAATTGAGGCTGCTAAATTATCAAATGCTTATCCAATAATTGGTATTGATGTAAATAATGAAAAAGAAAAAATTTCTAAAGAAATCGGAGCGACTGACTATTTTAATGTGAAAGATTTGGATATAAATGACTTAATTAAAGATGGTTCAATTGATGTGATTATAGAAACTACTGGAATTTCTTCAGTATTAGAGTCAGTAATTCCAAAATTGTCTGGTAATGGTCGACTAATTTTGGTTGGTCAAACAAAACCAGGTAAAAGTGTTAATATACCAAATGCTAACAAACTTTTCTCTGGTAATGGTCAAACAATAAAGGCAACTCAAGGTGGTAAGACAAATCCTACGGAAGATATACCGAGATATATAAAACTACACAAAATGGGATTATTGAATTTTGAAAAATTAATAACTCATACTTTTAATTTAGACAATATTAATGAAGCATTTGATTTATTGAAATCTGGACAGGCTGGTCGTATAATGATAAATATAAATAAAAAATAAAAAAAAATATGGAAGAAAAAAAATTAGATTCTTTGCTAAAAATTTATAAGAACTTATTTCTAATCAGGTCTGCTGAAGAGGAAATGGCAAAGTATTATATCGATAATAAAATTTTTAGTATTGTACACTTTTACGTTGGACAAGAGGCTATTGCGGCTGGAGTTTGTGACAATCTTAAACATGATGATAAAGTTCTAGGAAATCATCGTTCACATGGTCATTATCTTGCAAAAGGAGGGAGTTTAAAAGGAATGATTGCTGAAATGTTAGGTAAAAAAACCGGATGTTGTTCAGGTAAAGGTGGCTCAATGCACATGATTGACAAAAGTGTAAATTTTATGGGTAGCACACCAATTTTGGGAAGTGTTACTGGATTAGCATCTGGTCTAGCTCTAAGTGAAAAATTTAACAAAACTGATAATATTGTGGTCTGTTTTTTAGGTGATGGAGCTTCAGAAGAAGGAATTGTTTACGAGAGTCTAAATTTTTCAAGTCTTTTCAATTTACCTCTATTGATAATTGTTGAAAATAACAGCTATTCTATAAATAGTGTTATAAAAGATAGAAGATCTACAAATTATGATGTCAAAACAATAGTAAATGGTTTAGGTGCTAACTATTTTAAAGCTGATGGAAATGATTACTTTAGTGTTTTTAATACCACAAAATTAGCAATTGAAAGTATTAAAGAAAACAATCTACCTGTTGTGTTGGAATGTTTTGTCTATAGACATATGTCACATAGTTCGCCTTTATTTGATGATAAAGATAAAATTTCTTGGTATCGAAGTGAAGATGATAATTTTCATAATAGAGTTGAAAATTGTCCACTTGTCAAAATAGAAAATCAAATTATTGATTTAGGTGGTAAAAATGAAATTAATCAAATCAAAAGTGAAGTTTTAGACTATATAAAATCCACCATTAGAGAGTGTGAACTGGATGTTGATCCTGATAAAAAAGATTTATACGAAGATGTTTATGAAAGATAAAAGAGAAATTACTTACGGAGATGCTATAAAAGAAGCTATCCATCAATCAATTGAAAATGACCCAAGAGTCTTTATAATGGGATTAGGTGCTAATTATGTATCAGCTCCAGGTTTGAAAAATATACACCCCGATAGAGTTTTTGATACTCCAAACTCTGAATTTTCGACAACTATGGCCTGTGTTGGTGCTGCTCTAGGTGGTTTGCGGCCTATAATACATCATGATAGAGTTGAATTTGGACTATTCGCTGCTGATTCATACTTAACACAGGCTTCTAAATGGAATTACAGTTTTGGGGGTGATAATCCGGTTCCAATTGTAATTAGATTGGTTGTAGGAAGACAATGGGGAACTGGGCCTCAGCACTCGCAGTCATTATACTCGATGTTTGGAAACACGACTGGTTTAAAATGTGTAATTCCATCGACACCCGAAATGGCAAAAGGTTTATTAATATCAGCTGTCGAGGATAACAACCCTGTAATTATTTTAGAACATCTATGGTTAAAAGGAATGAAACAGAATGTTTCAACAGAATACTTTAAGAAACCGTTAGACAAAGTAAATGTGGTTTGTGAGGGAAATGATATAACTGTTGTCGCTTATGGTGATGGATTGATAGATTCAATGAAGGCGGTTGATATGATTAAAAATACTGGTATTGATGTTGAGTTGATTGATTTAGTAAGTGTGAATCCTATTGACTATGATTCTATAATCAAGTCAGTCAAGAAAACCGGTAGAATTCTGACCGTTGATACTTGCAATGATGCGTTTAGTATTGGTTCTGAAATAATATCAAATATAACTACAGAAGTTTTTGATAGTCTTAAGTATAAGCCATGTAAAGTATCCGCACCAAATGTTCCAGTTCCGACATCTCATCATTTAACAAAACACTACTATCCTACAAAGGTCACTATCGCTAATAGAATTTTAGAGATTTTTGGAAAAGAACGACTAAATGAAGAGTTATCTTTTGAAGAATTAAATTTTGGACCAAAAGAAACAGTTGAAAGCTTACTAAAAGATAAAGAAACTATTTAAAATGAAGAAGAGAGTTTTGATAATTGGTGAAAGTTGTAGGGATATTTTTGTTTACTGTAATGCTCATAGATTGTGTCCAGATGCACCAGTTCCTGTATTGAATGTTATAAATCAACAAGAAAATGGAGGAATGGCGAAAAACGTTCAAAGAAATATAGAACAATATATTGAGTGTGACATAATTACTAACTATAATTGGTATAATATTACTAAAACAAGATATGTTCATGACCAGTCAAACCATATGTTTTTCAGAGTTGATTCAAATGATAAAATAGAAAGAATAGATTTATCAAAAATAAATTATGATTATGATATTATTGTTATATCAGATTATAATAAGGGTTTTCTGACTGAAAGTGATATACAATCTATTTCAGCTAAACATGATAATGTTTTTGTTGATACTAAAAAAATATTAGGTAATTGGATAAAAGATTGTAAATTTATCAAAATAAATGATTTTGAGTTCAATAAGTCAAAAGATTTTATCACAGACGAATTTTCGCATAAAATAATACACACAATGGGTGGTGATGGTTGTGAGTTCAATGGGAAAAAATACAAAGTTGATAGAGTAGAAGTTAAAGATACATCAGGTGCTGGTGATAGCTTTATGTCGGGTTTAGTTATAGAATTTCTCAAAAGTGGAGATATTCATAAATCGATAATTTTTGCTAATAAATGTGCTTCCGAGGTTGTAAAACATAGAGGAGTTACAATAATATAAAATAAAAGAAAATATGAAAATATTAGTAGCTGATATATTACTAGCGGGTAAACCACACTCTGATTGGAAAGAAGGTTATGAGTTCTGTTATGCATTAAGAAATTTAGGACATGAGTGTGATGTTTATGGACCAAATGGTGAGAAATCAGAAATAGAAATTCCATTTGTAGCACATCTGTATGATTTAGTTATTATTACTGAGAATTATTGGACATATAGTGATTGGAAATGGTGGGATTGGAGCAAGATTAAAACACCAAAATTGTTCTGGGCAATAGATACTCACATTGTTGATTATAGACCATTTATTCAACAGGGTAAAATTGACTTTGTCGCATTTAATAACAAAGAAGATTTTGAGAGATATAATTTACCTAATTCGTTTTGGATGCCATTAGCGGTTTCTAAAATACATTATGGACCAAGATACATTAGTGAAAAAACTAGAGATTTGGCTTTGATTGGTGGAATGATTCCGGAAAGAAAAATTATGTGTGAAAAATTTGGAATTGAACACCTTATGGCTTTTGGTGATGACTACATAAAGGAGATGCAAAGAACAAAAATATGTTTTAATTTATCTATGTCTTACGACATGAATAGTAAATATTTTGAAATAATAGCAGCTGGTTCATTCATGCTTACAAACTACAACGAGAATTTTCACAAGTTTGTAGATTATAATGAAGACGTTTCAAAAATGTTTTATTATTCAGATGATGATTTATCAAAAAAGATAAAATATTATCTTGAAAACGAACAAGAACGAGAAGATATCGCAAAAAGAGCTAGTGAATATGTATTAGAAAACCATTCTTTCGAAAAAAGATGTGAATTAATTTTTAACAATATAAAATTAAAGGAAAAAAATTTATGAAAAATGTAATTATAACACAACTTAAAGACCAATCTGATAGAATTAAAGATTGGATATTATATCACCACGAACAAGGTTTTGACACTTTTATAATGTATGATGATTCATCTGAAGACGATACCGTAGAGAAGATGAAATTAATAAGAGATTCTTACAATATAAATATTATAATCAATAAGTCTGATGGATTTGGCAATGTATATTCTTTTGAAAACTGTAAAAATTCAGAGCCTTACCATGGAGATGTAACTCTTAGTGATAGAATTAGAAGGTCTTTTACAAGTGGTAATAATATTGTAAAGTCTATAAATCCAGATGCAATATCAGTTTTTGTAGATGTCGATGAATTTTTAGTATCTAATTTAGATGAGAAAATATCTACTACGATAGAAAATGAGTTAAAAAATAGAAACATAGACCAATTAGTTATAAATTCATTTGATGTTTTAGATGACGGTTATGAATTAGGTGATTGGTATACTACAAATAAAAGAACAAGTAAAAGATGGGATTCTTTAAAATTTAAAGAATATGGACTTAACCGATATAAGTCTCTAGTCATTTCTGCTAAAATGGATGAAGCCGTTCATGTTCATTATTTAAGACTTATTGAAGGTAGAACAGAGGCGACTTTACAAGAGCTAATAGATTCGAAATATAGAATTGATGACTATAAACTTAGAATACATCATTTTAGAAAACCTAATCTACAATTTAATATTGAATATACTGATGATTTTACACTCATAAATAAAATGAATGAGATAAAGGATAAGTATAAAACATATCATTCTGAAACAAAAAAATAAATTCTAAAATATGAAAACTGGACAAATAAATCTTTCAGATGAAATGGGAAAAAAAATTTATGAATTTTCTTCAAGAGAAGATGTTCAAAACATTGTAGAAATCGGAACATGGAATGGATTAGGCTCAACTTTATGTGTGTTACAGGCAATAATAGACTTTGATGATAAGAATTTTATTTCATTTGAACTTATGAGTGAAATGTATGATGAGGCTATTAGAAATCTAAAAGAACTTTCAACCTCAACCGGTATTAATTATATAAGTAAAGTCAATTTGTTAAATGGAACAATAATAGACTTTGAAGATGTTTTTTGGATTGACCATGTCAAAATAAAAGACTGTATCAAATCTGGTATAGATGATGAAGAAAATGGAATAAGTGCAGCTCATGAGTCTCTGTATTATGACATAGAAATGAATACTTTAAAAAATTCTACTAATTTTTATGGCACACTTCCTCAAAAAATTGATTTACTAATACTTGACGGTGGTGGATTAACAACATATCCAGAATGGAAAAAATTAGAAAGTAGAACTAAGATAGTGATACTGGATGACACAAGAACTATAAAGTCTAAAAAAATAAGACAAGAATTACTAAATGACAATAATTGGACAAATATTGTTGATGACCTACAGGATAGATGTGGTTTTTCAATTTTTGAAAGAAAAAAATAAAATAACATAATGACAGAAAAAAAAGAAATTTTACTTTCTATTATAACATATGGTAGGAATGACAATTATTTAGGAAACTTTCCACACAGACTAAAACTTAACTTAAGTAAGCTAGTTGATAATATCTCAAAACTTGGAGCAAATGATATCGAAATAGTAGTTTCTGATTGGGGAAGTGATATAAAATTATCGGATTATTTAGAAATTAATCAGAATGATTTTTTAAACTGGGTTTATATACCAAAAGAAGTTTGTAGAAAATATACAGACTCTCCGTTTTCTACTTCACATGCAGCTAACGCGGCTTTTAGAAGATCTAAAGGTAAATTTATATTAGTCATAGATGCGGATGGTTATATACCTTTTGATAGCTTTAAAAAAATGTATGAGCTGCTGTTGACATCTGATGACAATGCGTTCTATTGGGCTTCTAGATGGCATATCAGTGAAAAATTACATGAGTCTTGTGACGGGATTAAAAATTTAGATACAGAGATAGAAAAATGGGAAGCCAGTGGTAGAACTTGCTGGCCTCCAATAGAAGTAGATCATGGTGTTTTTCCTATACTTTCCAAAATTTCCCTTTCTCAATTCGGAGGAGGTGCAATTGGAACTCTACTCAGTAGAAAAATCTGTGAAGAGTCAACTTTTTTTTACGAAGAATTAACAAGATGGGGATTTGTAGATGTAGAAATGCACAATAGATACACCAGACAATACAAATGTATGGGTGATTTGTATGACTTAGGCATGACCTTTTTCCATTTATGTCACAAAGGTATAGGTGGAGACGTAAATGGGTATAACCAAGCCAATGTTGCTCCTAAATTTAAAGCTAATGAAGATGGATGGGGTCTTATTAATGAGCAAGATGTAATAATCTACAAAAATTAAATTAGAAATATGATTAAATCAATAGTTACTACAACGATAAATAAACCAACAGAGGCAACACTCAAATTCTGTCAGATATCAGAAAATGATTGTTGGAATTTTATAATTATAGGAGATAAAAAAACACCACATTCCGAATATTTAGAACTTCAGTCGAAGTATAAAAATGTCATATATTTGACTCCTGAACAACAGGATGAAAAATACACAGAACTAAGTGAAGTAATTGGTTGGAACACTATTCAAAGAAGAAATATTGGATTTGTCGAAGCTTACAAACTTGGTTCGGAAATAGTAGCTACTGTCGATGATGATAATATACCTTATGATGATTGGGGTAAAAACATTTTAGTAAATAAAGAAGTCGAGTTGGATATTTATGAGCCTGAACTAAGTGTATTTGACCCGTTGTCTATAACTAAAGACAATTACGTTTGGCATAGAGGATATCCTATTGAGTATCTACAAAAAAGACATAATGTTCAATATAAAGGTAAAACAAAAAGAAAAATTCTTGTTCAGGCTGATTTGTGGGATGGTGATCCTGATATAGACGCAATGGCCCGACTGACTCTCAAACCAATTGTCAAATACTCCGATATACAAGAACCTTATTGTTCAAATGCTATTTCACCATTTAATTCACAGAATACTTTTTTATCAAGAGATGTCATACCAGTATATTGTGTATTTCCATTCATTGGCAGAATGGATGATATATGGGCTTCTTATATACTTCAATATCACTTTCCTAATTCAGTGGCTTATTCAAAAGCTACAGTGTATCAGGATAGAAATGTTCAAGATCTTATAAAGAACTTAGAAAATGAGATTATTGGATATAGAAATACTCTTAAATTGATTAACGATTTAAGTAATTTCGAGTCTTATTTGCCTGAGAGAACTAAAGATTTCTATGAAATTTACAAAAAACAATTTTAAAAAATGAAAAAAATTTTAATACTTGGTGGTGGTGGCTTTATTGGTGGTCATCTTGGTAGAAAACTAAAAAGTGAAAATTCTTATGTGAGAATTGCTGATATAAAAAATCATGAGCATTTCGAACATAGTATTATTTGTGATGATTTTTACAAAGGAGATTTGAAAGATTTGAATTTTATCAAAGAGGTTTTCCATATTGAAAATGGATTTGATGAGGTTTATCAACTAGCAGCTGATATGGGAGGTGCTGGTTACATCTTTACAGGTGAAAATGATGCTAATGTCATGCATAATTCAGCTATGATAAATCTAAATGTTGTAAATGAGTGTGTTTTGACAAAAGTAAAAAAAGTTTTTTATTCTTCATCTGCTTGTATTTATCCTGAGCACAATCAATTAGACCCGAATAATCCTAATTGTGAGGAAAGTTCAGCATATCCAGCTAATCCGGATTCCGAGTATGGTTGGGAAAAATTATTCAGTGAAAGATTATACTTGGCTTATATGAGAAATTATAATCTAAATGTTCGAATAGCTAGATTTCATAACATCTTTGGTCCTGAAGGGACTTGGACTGGTGGAAAAGAAAAAGCACCGGCAGCAGTTTGTAGAAAAGTTCTAGAATCTACTGGTGAGATTGAGATTTGGGGTGATGGAACTCAAACAAGATCTTTCTTATTTATTGATGAATGTTTGACGGCAGTTGATAAATTAATGAATTCGGAATTTACTGGTCCTGTAAACATTGGTTCAGAAGAAATGGTTACAATCAATCAATTGGTCGAAATCGTTTCTAAAATTGCAGACAAATCCATCAAAATTAATAACATTTTTGGTGAGGATTTTGAAAAAAAATATGGTCATAAGTGTCCGATTGGAGTAATGGGTAGAAAATCTGATAATAAATTATTCTTTGAAAAAACCGGATATGAGATAAATTATCCTTTAGAAAAAGGATTACGTAAAACATATGAGTGGATTTCAAAAAAAATGATTTAGCTTTTATATTCTCTGAATAATTGACGGGATTGCTCCTAATTCTAAAACTTTACTTTGATTAAGTAGGAACTGAATATCATAGAAATTAAAGTGAAATGTAATCGTAAAGTCTTTCGTAGCAACTTTTTGTAGTGAATAATTAA
>JACCDO012244941.1_pt1 | contig 10603 bp, 10 predicted proteins | sample 7446101 | NCBI WGS metagenome assembly JACCDO01 (sample SAMN15323440, study PRJNA562643) | freshwater metagenome | isolation source: river surface water | place: USA:Blue River Watershed | collected 2017-08-16
CAAGTGGTGATGAACCTGCTTTCAAATGCGGTGAAGTTCTCACCCATGGGCGCCACGATTGAGTTTGAATCGGGACTTGGGCCGAGCGGAGAAATCCTTTGGACACTGACTGACTCAGGCCACGGGATTGGACCTGAGGCATTTATTCACCACCCCACGCCACAACCCGGAACACAAGGCGAGCGAGGTTCGGGCTTGGGACTAAAAATCGCAACCAGCTTCGCAGGCGATAACGCCATTCAGTTGATTTGGGCCTCTCAAAAGCTGAATTCGCATCATCCGCTTTGCCCTGCGCCTGAGAAGGGCACTCGAGTCGTTCTCATTCAGAAGTCAGACTGAATACCGCAGAGTGATTTCAACCAGCCGGTATGCCGAGAAAGATCGGGCCGACTCCCAAGCTGGAGAGCCGGCCCGAAACACCCCATGGAGACTGGGGAACACAAAGGACTGCGATCAGCCGCCGCTATTTGAGCCTGCGCTCTGAAGCTGCGTGATTGCCGATGCGCCACTGATTAGAGTGTAGAGAGCGGCGGCTTCAGCATCTGACGTAGACCCATCACCCACTAAGCTGTGGAGACTATCAGAAGCCCCAGTGCTGGTGAGCGAGAAGGTGGTTCCAGCGCCGCTGCAAGCGGAGTTGGTACCCACTTCAGAGAGCGAGGAGCCGTCAAAGCAAGCCGCCTCTGCGCTCGGCAGACTCGAGCAGTCGCTACCCGTTTTACGTCTCGCACTGATGTTCACCTGGCTCCCATCCGACTTCATGTGGAAGAAGCAAGCCATCGTTGAACCACCACTGTAGGTTCCCGAGATTGGCGAAACCGCGCCTGGCTTGTTGCTGGCGAAGACCATTTCGTATTTGTTCTGTCTACGCTCGGCGTTCACTCGCGAAACAATGGTCCGATAACCACCCGCGTAGTAGTTCTCAACGTAGAGTAGCTCGACTTTTTCATTATCCGAGCCGTAGTTCGTAATCTTCGCAGCATAGCCGAAACCTGCGTTCGACTCTGATTGAGGCAGGAATAGCCAAATTCCAATGGTGTTTCCGTCGCGACCCCAAATCAAATAACCCGACTTCCCGTAAGGGGTGCTCATGGTGTCATAGCAACGAGCGGGAATCGAAAAGTTAAAGTCCGTATTGCTCCAACCCAAAATCGAAGACGCGTCCAAGCTGATCGTCTTCATCTCAGCGTTCTCGCAGCCAAAAGGCCCGCGCTGCTGAAGCTCTGCCAAGCGGGTGTCCATATCTTCCAAGTACGCATTGATCAGACCTTGAGCGTTACCGCCCGAGAGTTTTCCGAAAGTGCCCAGGTAAAGCTTCTGAAGATCGGTTTTCAAATCGCTTCCGGCAGCAACCGCCTCGCCAAAAAGGCCAAAGCTTTGAAGCTTCCGCAAGATCATGGCGGTGGTGGTGGGGCGAAGTGCCGTGGGCAGAGCTGACGCTACAATCGGAGCAACAGCGGGGTATTCAGTCGAGCCGCGAACGCCGCTGCCACAGTTGACCAATGCGACTGCGCTTCCGGCGAAAGCTACGCCCAGAGCGATTTTCTTCAAAACGTTCCAGTTTTTCATGATCGATTTCCTTTCTCTCGATGAATTAGAATTGGATGCCCGCGCCCACGCGGATTTCGTGCGTCAGGCCGCCCAGGAAAATGCCCGAGTAGCTCAAAAAGGGTTTGATCATCGAGCTCATGTCGTAGCGGAAGTTCGCTCCCACAAACATCGGCATCGGGTCGTTGGTCTTACCTTCCATCCACATCTGCATGCCTGGGCCCACTTCCATGTTCACGCCGCTGAAAAGCCCGAAAGAGCCTAAAAGTTGCGCGCGGGGGACCAAGAAATTTTCGTCACCGTTCGTCAGAAGCGAAGCACCCAAGTCGGCCTTCAAGTTGATGAAGCCCAAGTCGAACATCGGAGTCCAGCTAGCAAAGCCCGAGAAAGCGTTACCTGACCCTTGAAGAACAGTGATCTGAGCCAGATCGAAGCTCAAAAATTTGGTTTCTGCTTTTGCCGCTTTCGGCGCACTGAGCGCGAAAGCACCGAAAAACAACAGCGCGCTGAGAGCGCGGAACAACTTGCCATTCCGAACCATGGATTCCCCCTGAGTAAATTGAGTGATTGGTTTCCAGACTCAGGGGGAGTGAAAAAAACGGCCACTCAATAGATTTTGATGTTTCTCAGTTCAAAAATCTGACAGTCCAGCACCGAAAGGTTCAAATGCCCCACTATGTATCCCCTCCAAATCATCGATTCGTTCACAGCTCAGGCGTTCTCGGGAAATCCAGCGGGAGTGGTTCAAGTTCGGGGACACGAGACTGAAGCTTGGATGCTCCAAGTAGCGGCAGAACTCAGGCACTCTGAAACTGCCTTCATTGGACCCAAAAAAGAGTCCGGCCACTTTCCTTTGCGATGGTTCACTCCGGTCGCTGAAGTGCCCCTATGTGGCCACGGCACTTTGGCAGCCGCGCACTCGCTCTTTTCGACGGGCCAGGTTCCGAGCGATCAGATGATCCGCTTTGATACTCTGAGCGGCGTCCTCACTGCGAAGCATTCGTCCCAGGGAATCGAGCTCGATTTCCCGATCGATCCAGCCGAAGGCCAAGCCGTGGATCTGGATCAAGCCAAGCGAATCGGGCTGACTCACGCGCCCATCGCCGCGGCACGGAGTACTCGGGGCCTTCGCTGGCTGATTTTGGAGCTCGGGCACCCAGACCAGGTTCGCCAGGCCCGACCGAACATCGAAGAGTTTTCTCAAATCGACGCCCCCGATCTGATCCTGACTGCGCGAAACCCCGCCGGCAACCCGGACATTGTGTCGCGCGTTTTTGCGCCGAGCGTGGGGATCCCCGAAGACCCGGTCACAGGCGCGGCCCACTGTGCTCTGGCCGACTATTGGAAAGCTAAGCTCGGTCGATCGAGCTTTCAAGCCGAGCAAGCGTCCCAACGCGGAGGGCGGCTTATAATCGAAGTGCAGGGCGAGCGCGTGCTTTTGCGAGGAAACGCCGTCACTGTGGTTCAAGGCACGCTTCACAGCCAGGGTTGATCCTGGGGCTGGTGCCCGGCGTTCGCCTGGGGCACCCCTCACGACGCGAGCCACCACAGACTCACCCAAAAACAAAAAGGCCCTCTCCGGTTTCGGAGAAGGCCTTTTTCATCAGAACTTTTCTAGTTCCGGTTTATTCGTAAACGGTCTGGAGGCAAACCACAGCGCCTTTGATTCCGCACTGCTCGATGTGCCCATCGAGTTTCACAATGCAGCGCGAGCAAACGGGGATTTTCGTGGTCGCACCGCTTTCCAAAATCATTTCAGCTTCGGTCACTTCCGACTCGGCCATCGAGGGATCGGAATAGCTGGCATGGGCCCAACCGGGGATCAGAGTAGCGGCCACAAAAAGGAAGGCGCCCAAAATCCGGTTCAACTTCTGCACTTCGAAAAACTTCTTCATAAGAACTCCTGATCCGTTCGGTCCAGGGGTCGCAAACTCGATTGTTTGTTCGATCCCACACACACGATCCGAACGACCGACTGTTTACCTAGGATGATGTGGTGCGTCAAGAAAAAATGATTGTAGAAGAATCAGGCAGTCAGGAAGAAAACCTGAGCCACAGACGCTGGCGTTCGACCCTAAATACACGAAAACAATGATAAAAACCATGTCGGATCGAAATACACCGTCCTAGTTCCGGACTTCAACGAAGCTAATCGATGATCACTTTTTATACTAAAAACCGCCCTCAGGAGTCGTGACTCGGGTCACTGAGCACATCCTGAAGCCAAGCCCGCATCCGTTGCCAATAGGGACTCTCCCAGTACGAACGCTCACAGCGGCGGCAACCGCGCACCGCCTCCACGTAAGCCATGGCCGAACTCGGAAGGCGTTGCTCGGCCACTTCACGAGGAAGAAGCAGAAGCTCGGAATTGCAGTCCATGCACCGCGTGAAAAAACCCGCGCCCGATCTCGCTGAGTGAAGTGCCCCTACCGTCGACAAAACGTCGCGAAGCTGTTGACCTGGATCATCGCCAGAAACTCGACAGCACCGAAGCCCTGATCGATCGCTCTCAGAAAACTCCAGATCACGCAGAACTAAAACCCGGAACTCGTCCTTCGCTCGGTCCAAAAGAGTCTGTCGCTCGCTGTCCAGAGCACACACAGAATCAAAACCGGCTAAGCGAAGGTTTCTCGCTAAGCGCTCTAAAGCAGGCTCCAAAATAAAGCGAAGCGGAGCGGTCTCAGTCGTTGCCATGAAAGCTCGCTAGCTCAGGCTCTAGGCGCCCGTCAACTTCTGCCCAGTCGCAGGCATGGCGTTGCGTTCCGGGCTAAACTCACTACACTCGTTTTCATGATCCCCACTCAAGGCTACGCCGCACTATCACCGAACGCCATGCTGACGCCCTTTAGCTTTGAAAGGCGCGAGCTCGGACCTGAGGATGTTTTGATCGAAATCCTCTATTGCGGCGTCTGCCACAGCGACATTCACCAGGTACGCGACGAGTGGGGCGGCGCTCAGTTTCCAATGGTCCCAGGCCACGAAATCGTGGGCCGCGTGTTGCGCACCGGCCCTGAAGCCAAGAAGCACAACCCAGGGGACCTAGTCGGCGTGGGCTGTATGGTGGATTCCTGCCAAAACTGCGAGATGTGCTACCGCCGGTTAGAGCAGTACTGCGAGAGCAGCTGCAGCTTCACCTACAACAGTACCGAGCAGGACAAAAAGACTCCCACCCAAGGTGGCTACGCAAAGCAAATTGTAGTGAAGGAACACTTCGTTCTGAAGATTCCCTCCAATCTTCCGCTCTCAGGAGTGGCGCCCCTTCTTTGTGCCGGCGTCACCACCTATTCGCCACTCCGCCACTGGAACGTTCGCTTCGGTCAGAAAGTGGCCGTGGTAGGTTTGGGCGGTCTAGGTCACATGGCCGTGAAACTGGCTTGCGCCATGGGCGCAGAAGTCACCGTTTTCAGCAACACTGCCAACAAAGCAGAAGACGCTCGCCGCATGGGCGCCCGTCACTTTGTCATTTCCAAAGACGAAGACGCCATTCGCGCACGCCTTGGCTATTTCGACTTGGTTCTAGATACAGTCTCTGCTCAGCACGACCTGAATCCCTTCCTCGACATGCTACGAGTGGATGGCACGATGGTCTTGGTTGGCGCTCCCCCGAACTCTACGCCGCTGCCGGCTTTCTCGCTCATCAATGGCCGGAAAAACCTCACAGGCTCACTGATTGGTGGAATCATGGAAACCCAGGAGATGCTGGATTTCTGCGGTAAACACGGCATCACTGCCGACGTGGAAGTCATTCCTGCAAACAAGATCAACGAAGCCTACGAACGCACTTTGCGAAGTGACGTGCGTTACCGCTTTGTCATCGATTGCAGCACGATTTGATTTTTCGGTAAGAAACCTGGAACCGCTGTCAAAGCCAGTCCACCGAAAAGCGCCAGCACGTGCTGAGTGGCCAGCCATTCACGCGTAACTAAGGCGTAAAAGAGACCGTTGAAAAGAAACGGCCCCACCAAGGTTCTTGGACGAAACAAGCAGCCGGCCAAAACTCCCACGAGCGAGTAAATTCCGTTTGAAGCGCCGTTATCAGCTTCTGCAAGGAAGCGCTGCCAATCGGCCTCACTGATCCGCCCCGGAAGAAGGAACCCCAGCACCCAAGCGGTGAGGGGATTCGCAAGCCAAAAGCCCACTGCGCCAGCAAACCAGGCGCGAAGGCTTCCTAGGGCCACTTCCTCCCAAGCTAAAACCAAAGCGACTCCAAGAAAGTTAGCGAGAAAATGGCCCCAACTCGCATGAAAAACCGCCGCGCCCAGGAAACCACCCCAATTCATCTGGCCCGGACGAAACGTACCAGCGTCGCGAAGAAGCGCGCCTTCCGAGGTCCACTCTGCGTACAACTGAAGCGCAGTGATGAGCCCCAGGAACGTGGCAGTCCACGGCAACCTTCGAAGTGCTTCTCCCCAGCTTTTCGGCCAAGGCAGAAACTTCAGGTCATTTCGAACGTAGGGCCGAACTTTTCGTAGGTAAAGGTTCCGTGAAGAAGCGACGAACATGGTTGGATCGATTCAAGCGCCGCGGAGCTCGAAACGCAAGTGAAAGCCCGAAGCGTCGATCGACGTCCGTCAACACGGGGTGAAGTCGCCGTTCGACCGAGTGTTTGGGAAAGGAATGAAGATTCAAAGGAACGGTCGTAAGTTGACTGAGCGTCCTGGGGTCCAAGTGGCTTCGAATTTTTCCCTGCCATTCAGGCCCCGCGCAAAGGAGCGCCACGTCGAATTCACCCGTAGCTCGAGCATGCTCGAGTTGCCTTGCTAGGAACTTCGCAAAAACTCGCTCCGCATGTTGCGCTGGATCTTCATCGCCCACCAGCGCGTGGCGAACCGAAGTGCTTCGAGAAGCGACTCGCCCCGGACGATCACTCCCAAAGTCGCGTGCGGGTCTTCGACCCTCGGGACGCGGATATTCGGCCAATAACTCCAAGTGGCCTCCCGGTATCCGCCGAGAAAAAATTCGAGCTCCGCTGCCGCTTGCTTCCAAGACCCAAAGGCGTGGCATAAGTTCAGAGAGTGCAACCTACGTACCTTGAAGATTCCCCTCATGGCTGCTTGCTTCGTCTTTGGATTCAGCCACGCGCCTCCAAGAATGAAGTGATCGGCCTGCACGGAGAGCCTCCGCGTCTCAAGCTGCGCGTTGCAGCTCCCCCTGTCGACGGCGCGGCGAACGAAGCAGTGATTGAGTTTCTCGCCAGAGCGCTCGGAATCCCTAAGTCCCGAATTGAAATGGTTCGAGGTCAAAGCGCAAAACAAAAAGACATCCTCATCCACGGCCTTGGGTCAGCTCAGGTCCACCCCATCTTGACGAAAGCCACACCATGATTTTTTTTCGACTCGCTCTCTTTGTCCTCGTTACGTTCCCTCAAGTCGGCTTCGCAAAAAATGTGAAGATCGCAAGCTTCCGTGAAGCCAAGAAATGGGCTCGCCAAATCCACTCCGAGCAGCCTTACACGCTTTATTGCCACTGTAAGATCTTGAGCGATCAAAAGGTGGACTTAAAGAGCTGCGGCTATCGACCGAAAAAAGACCTGAAACGTGCCCAACGTCTTGAATGGGAACACGTAGTGCCTGCAGAGGCGTTCGGGCATTCCTTTGTTGAGTGGCGCGAAGGTGTACCGGCGTGCACCAAACGAGGAAAGCGCTTCAAAGGACGCAAATGCGCTGAAACCAACGCAGAATTCTCGCGAATGGAGGCTGATCTCTACAACCTCTGGCCCGAAGTAGGTGAACTGAACGGCCTACGATCGAACTACTCTATGGCTGCCATTGACCGCGGACCCGGCGACTTTGGAGGCTGCCAAGCCAAAGTGCGAGACCGGAAGTTCGAACCCATGGACCAAGCCAAAGGAATTGTCGCCCGGACCTATCAATACATGCACGCCGCTTACCCGGGCCGGGGCATTATTTCCGACAAAAACCAAAAACTCTTTGAAGCATGGGACAAGCTCTTTCCCGTGACCGCCTGGGAATGCAAAAGAGCCGCAAAAATTCGGCAAATTCAAGGAAACCCGAATCCCATCTTGGAATCGCGCTGCCGCTCAGGCTAAGATGCCGCCCGGCATGAGTGCGCCTCTTCGGATTTTTCAGACCGCCGACGTCCATCTGGGCATGAAGTTCAGCTCTTACGGCGATCTTCAGCAAACCCTCTCGGACGGACGCTTTCAGTCGCTCGAAAAAATGGTGCAAACCGCGACCGAGAAGCAGTGCCAGCTTCTGGTCGTCTCGGGCGATCTCTTTGATCGCGTCTCTGTTCCCAAGCGAGACGTCGTGCGCGCCGCTCAAATTTTGTCCGGCTTTGGTGGCGCGCTTGTCGCTATTCTTCCTGGGAACCACGATTTTTTTGAAGACCGCGCCGACTCTCTTTGGTCTGTTTTCATGGAAAACTCGGGCGGCAAAGTCCTTCTCCTCTCTGAGAAGAAACTCTACGACCTTGCAGAATATGATCTGGAAGGAGTGCACCTTTACGCAGCTCCTTGTCGCGATAAGCACTCGAAAGCCAATGCAACCGACTGGGTCACCCAAGCCAAGAAAAGTAGCGATGCCAGGCACGTGATCGGAGTCGCCCACGGAAGCTTAGAAGGACTCTCGTTTGACCGCGAGGGATCCTACTACCCAATGACCCGCCAAGGACTCATCGAGGCGGGTGTGGATTTCTGGCTCATGGGCCACATTCACGTACGCCACCCCGTCGAGCCTGAGGCCAATGCCCGTATTTTTTATCCAGGCACACCTGAGCCAGATGGCTTTGATTGCTCGCACCGAGGCACTGCATGGCTCATTGAGGCCAAGGACCGCAAAAATTGGAGCGTTGAGGCCGTCCCCACGGGGTTGTATCGCTTCGATGAGGTAGAAAAAGAAATCTCCTCGCTCAGTGAGGTGAAGTCCCTGGTTCAGAGCTGGGTTCAAAAAACCGACGGAAAGCGACAACTCGTAAAACTCGTCTTGTCTGGCCGACTCGGACGCGAGGAGTTCAGAGAGCTTTCTCAAGAGCTCGAATCCCTCAGGCAGCATTTGCTGCATTTGAAGGCCGTCACCGAGGCCCTCCAGATTCGTGTGACTCAACAAGAAATCGACCGCGAATTTACCGAAGGGTCGTTTCCACATCGCCTACTGTCTCAACTCGCAACTCAAACCGATGAACCCGAAGCGCTTCAAATTGCCTACGAACTTTTAGGCAGCGCCGGGAAGGCGGGACGATGAAGCTAAAAAACGTTCATCTTCACCCTTGGGCTGGGCAAGCCAATCGGAACCTTTCCTTTACGCCTGGACTGAACGTCGTTCTGGGGGTGAATGACATTGGAAAGTCCTCGCTGTTTGCAGCGATCGAGCGCGCTCTTTTTCTTCCAGCGAAGTTAACCAAACCTATTTTCGCTAAAGAGCTTCAACCTTTTGTTCCCATCGGCGGGGATACCGCCAAGGTTTCGCTCGAAATACTGAACGCGTCGGGTGAGGCGGGCATCACTCTCGAAAAAACTTGGGGCAGTCGTCCAGACGCGGTTTTGAGGTTCCCTGGAGGGCGCGAAGTTCGCGAGGAAGAAGCCATTCAAAAGGCCTTAGAAGAACTCATTGGGGTGCGCGCGGGGACTTACCGAAGCATTCATTTAGCGCGACAATCCCACTTGGCGCGAAGCTTAGAAGAGCTCAAAACCGATCGCTCACCGATCGAGGATCTGGGAAGTATTCTTCAAAAAGCTCTTTTTGAAACCGACGGGGTTTCGGTTGAAGCCCTTCGCTCCAAGCTTCAAAGGTCGATCGATGATCACTTCTCCCAGTGGGACTTGGTTGCTCGCGCGCCCAAGGACAATCGCGGCATTCATAACCCCTGGAAGCGAGAGGTCGGAATCCTGCTCGCAGCTTTTTATAAAAAGGCACAAGCCGAAAAAGATTTCGAAGAAACCCGAAAAGCAGAAGCAGAGCTGGATCGGCTGCAACAGGAACTGGAGAAGCTGAAGGTCCAGGCGTCCCAAGACACAGCGCTCGTGCAGGAGCGTAAAGCACTGATTCCGGCGATTCAGGAGAGAAAAGCACTTCGCGCTCAGCTTCAAACCGCTCAAGCGGAAGGACTAAGGATCCAAGAGGACCTCACTCGCTGGTCGGCTTGGCAGGCTGAAATTGCGCCCAAAGAACAACAACTCGCTTCCCTTGAGGAACGCTGTAAAGCGCTTGAGGCCGAACAAGCCGGCGCTGAGAGCGAGCTCAAAAACCGCAGCCTTCGCGACACTTACCCAAAAGCCCGAGAGCTAAAACAGCGGGATGAAGAGCTCTTGAGTCGAGGACGCGGCCTGAAGTCCCAAGCAACGGCTTGCGAGGAGATCACGAAGGCCCACACCTCATTGAAAGGACTCAAGGCGAGCTTAAAGAGCGGCCGCCTGTCAGTTAGCTTTCAAGCGCTTCAACCTCTGCGCCTGACTAGTCAGCGCGATATTGACGGAGAATCCCGGCAAGAGCTTTCCCCCGGAAGCACGGTGAAACTCGATGCAGGCGGGCGCATCCGATTAGCGACCGATCAATTCCAACTGACCGTGGAATCGGGTGACGGGAATTTCTCTGAAATTGCAAAGCAAGCGGCTCATTTGGAAGATCAGATTCGCTCCCTGCTTTTGGCGCACGAACTTGCCAATCTGGAAATGGCCGAAGAAGTCCTCAAGCGCCAGGACGAGACACGAAACGAACTCAAGACCGTCCGAGAGTCCCTGAAAGCTCTTCTCGGGAATGAGACTTTTGAGTCCCTCGAAGCGCGCTACCAGGAACTCGGAGAATCACAAGCCTATCGTCCCAGTGCTCAAATTCGGGCTGAACTGGGACAAGCACGCGATCAGCTCGGAGCCATGCGCGCGCAATTAGAGTCCGCTCGGCGCGGAATTTCTGGTCTTCAGGCGCAATATTCCTGCACCGAAGCGGGTGCCCTGCTTCAGCGCGCAGTGAAGAGCCAACTCAGCGTCCAACAGTTTCAGGAAAAACTCGACGCTCTGCCCAAGCTTCCCGAAGCCGCTACGCAGAACGAGGCCGGGTTCCTTGCCGAATATCAAGCTGCCGAGAGTCGCTTAGACGCC
>JACCDO010290292.1_pt1 | contig 10601 bp, 8 predicted proteins | sample 7446101 | NCBI WGS metagenome assembly JACCDO01 (sample SAMN15323440, study PRJNA562643) | freshwater metagenome | isolation source: river surface water | place: USA:Blue River Watershed | collected 2017-08-16
ATTAAATCTAACTGTTAAAGATGGTGAGTTCTTAGTTCTAGTTGGACCATCTGGTTGCGGAAAATCTACATCGCTGCGCATGCTCGCAGGATTGGAAGAAATTGATAACGGAGCGATCTTTATTGGTGATCGTGATGTAACAAATGTTGCACCAAAGGATCGAGATATCGCGATGGTATTTCAATCATATGCACTCTATCCGCATATGACAGTCGCAGAAAATATGGGCTTTGCTTTAAAGATTGCTGGCGTTGCAAAAGAAGAACGTGATCGCAGAGTTTTAGAAGCTGCAAAGTTATTGGACCTTGAAGCTTATTTGGAGCGAAAGCCAAAGGCGCTTTCTGGTGGCCAACGACAGCGAGTTGCAATGGGACGTGCCATTGTGCGCGAACCGCAAGTCTTCTTGATGGATGAACCGCTTTCAAACTTAGATGCGAAGTTACGTGTGGCTACTAGAACTCAGATCGCCGCTCTACAACGTCGCCTCGGAATTACAACTGTTTATGTAACTCATGATCAAGTTGAAGCTATGACAATGGGTGATCGTGTTGCAGTTCTAAAAGATGGACTCTTGCAACAAGTTGATACGCCACGAAATCTCTATGACAAACCTGCAAATGCTTTTGTCGCCGGCTTTATCGGATCGCCAGCGATGAATTTATTAGTTTCGCCAGTCTTTGGCGGCAAAGCAAAACTTGGTCATCTAGAGGTTCCAGTCCCAGCTAGCGCTGGATCAAATGTAATCGTGGGAATACGTCCAGAAGGATTTGAGCCAGCTACAACTGGATTTGAAATACAAGTTGAAGTTGTTGAAGAGCTTGGTGCTGATGCCTTTGTTTACGGTAAGCCAATTGACAAGGCGATTAAGTTCAGTAATCCAAATGATGAAGGCGCACAAGTTATTGTGCGTTGGGATCCAAAGAATCCACCTCGCGCTGGTCAGAATGTAACGGTCACATCAAAGAGTGATGCCGTACATCTATTCGATGCCACAACTGGCAATCGAATTAATTAGCCATCGCCTTCTTTAGATTCTCATCGATCGCAGCTAAGAACTCTTGAGTATTTAGCCATGGCGCATCGTTGCTAATTAGCAACGCGAGATCCTTGGTCATCTTTCCACTCTCAACAGTTTCAATACAGACGCGTTCTAAAGTAGATGCGAATTTTGCAACAGATGGAGTGTTATCCAACTTTGCACGATGCTGTAATCCTTGCGTCCAAGCGAAGATCGAAGCGATTGGATTTGTTGAGGTCGCCTTACCTGCTTGATGATCGCGATAGTGGCGCGTAACGGTTCCGTGTGCAGCTTCTGCTTCAACAGTCTTGCCATCTGGCGTCATCAATACTGAAGTCATTAATCCAAGTGAACCGTAACCTTGAGCCACGGTATCGCTCTGAACATCGCCATCGTAATTCTTACAAGCCCAGATATAGCCACCTTCCCAACGAAGTGAAGTAGCGACCATGTCATCAATTAGGCGATGGTCATATTCCAAACCAAGTTTTTCAAACTCAGATTTAAATTCGGTCTCAAAGATTTCAGCAAAGATATCTTTAAAGCGGCCATCGTAAGCTTTAAGAATTGTATTTTTTGTCGATAGATAAACTGGATATTTTCTAGAGATTCCATAATTAAAGGAAGCGCGTGCAAAATCTCTAATTGATTGATCCAAGTTATACATAGTCATCGCAACACCAGAACCTGGGAAGTCAAAGACATTGAACTCCATCGGCGCAGAACCATCGGTCGGAGTGAAAGTTACTGTCAGCTTTCCTGGACCTGGAACTTTGAAGTCAGTCGCACGATATTGATCGCCGAAGGCGTGACGGCCAATCACAATTGGCTTGCTCCAGTGTGGAATTAGCCTTGGCACATTCTTGATGATGATTGGTTCGCGGAAGATTACGCCGCCGAGAATATTTCTAATAGTTCCGTTAGGAGACTTCCACATCTGCTTTAAATTGAACTCTTTAACGCGAGCTTCATCAGGAGTGATGGTCGCGCATTTAACGCCAACGCCATGCTTCTTTATTGCATTTGCGCAATCGATTGTTACTTGATCATTTGTAGCGTCGCGGTGCTGGATTCCTAGATCGTAGTAATCAAGATTGATATCAAGATAAGGAAGGATTAACTGTTTCTTAATGAAGTCCCAAATAATTCGGGTCATTTCATCGCCATCAAGCTCGACGACGGTTCCTTCGACTTTAATCTTTGACATCAGCTCTCCTCTTATAGATCTTTTACATCAGCTTGCTTGGTGCGAACTGCTTCTGCAGCTTTCTTCAATTCATCTAATTCACTTGGGGTAAGTGCGCCTTCAACAACCTTAACGACTCCAGAGCGACCAATCTCTGCTTCTACACCGAGATAAACATCGGAGATTCCGTATTCACCTTTAACCCAAGCACAGACAGGCATTACAACTTTGGCATCTTCAATTACTGCTTTTGCCATTCGGGCAGCAGCAGCTGATGGTGCGTAATAAGCAGATCCAGTCTTTAGCAAAGCAACGATTTCTGCGCCACCATTTCTAGTTCGCGTAACAAGATCATCGATATCGCTCTGGCTTAGCAGTTCACTTAATGGCTTTCCATTTACAGTGCATCGACTTGGTACCGGAACCATAGTTTCACCATGTGAACCAAGAGTTAGGGTCTTTACCGCCGAAACTGGAACGCTTAATTTCTCGGCAACAAAATTTGTAAACCTTGCAGTATCAAGCATTCCGGCCTGACCCATGACGCGGTTATGTGGGAACTTAGAAGCAATTTGAGCAAGTGCTGTCATTTCATCGAGTGGATTCGATACCACTATCAACACAGCATTTGGCGAATGCTGTGCAATGTTTTCTGCAACGCCACGGACGATTCCGGCATTAACACCAATCAAATCCATTCGGCTCATGCCTGGTTTACGAGGTAGACCTGCAGTAATTACAACAACATCTGAATTTGCAGTTGCTTCATAGCCTTTGCCTTCAGCAGTTGTGGTCTGGCCAATTACCTTGGTTTCAAATCCCTCGATGGAGCGAGATTGATTTATATCTAAAGCTAAACCTTCTGGCTTTCCTTCGACGATATCGGTGATTACTACAGTTTCAAAAATGTCGTATTCAGCTAATCGCAATGCGGTAGTTGAACCATAGAAACCTGCGCCAACAACTGTGACTTTTCCAGATCTGCTCATGTGGCAGAACTTACCTGCTACCTACGAGGTAGCGCCAATGCGACTGTAATCAGCGACACAATTAACGCGAGTGGTATCAGTCTCTCAATCCGGCGCCGACTTCGGATGCCAGGAATCGAATACAAAGCTAGGGCGCCGGCAAGAGTTAGTGCGCCAATCCGGACAGAAATGAAAATAGAAATTATTAACGCAACCGTCGCAACCAAATAGGAAATTCTCTTCACGACTTTGCCAACTCTAGAAGATTTCTCAAAAGCATGGCACGTGTCATTGGGCCAACACCACCCGGAACTGGCGAGATAGCTGATGCGATATCTGCAACTTCTGGCGAAACATCGCCTTGCAATCCTGATTCAGTTCTCGTTAAGCCAACATCAATAACAATGGCTCCAGACTTGACCATTTCCCGTTTTAGAAAGTGTGGAACTCCAATTGCAGCAACAACAATATCGCCACGCTTAATAACCTCTTCAATATTTTTCGTTCCGGTATGTACAACTGTCACCGTTGAATTCAATTGCTTTGTCCCCAAAAGTAGATTTAGTGGGCGTCCAACAGTCGTGCCTCTACCGATAATCACAACCTCTTTGCCATCCCAGCTAGCGCCATTTGCTTCCACCAATTCAATAATTGCAAGTGGCGTACAAGGTTTGATCCCAGATTGGTTAAGAAGTAAGCGACCCAAATTTATTGGATGTAGTCCATCAGCATCTTTTCTTGGATCTATTGCTTCAAGAACACGTTGCGTGTTTACCCCATTAGGAAGTGGCAATTGGACAATAAATCCGGTGCATGCATCATTCTGATTTAAATCCGAAACTGCTTTAAGAATTTCAGATTCTGAAGCGCTCTCAGCAAGTTCGATTTGAATTGAAGAAATACCGACTGCTGCGCAATCTTTATGTTTTCCAGCTACATATGTTTTTGAGGCCGGGTCATTTCCAACAAGAATTGTGCCAAGTCCCGGAGTCTTTGCAAGCTTCTTTACTTCAGCGGCAATCTCCGATTTGATCTGGGCTGCAAGCGTTAGCCCATCAAGAGTTTTTGCCATGGCGCGATTCTAGATATAGATAAGTAAGCGAGCCAATCGCCAAGTTAGCAACAATTACAAGCGGTAGCGCCCACCAGAGCGGTCCGACTCCTTCTAGATTGGAAGAAAGAAGTTGACCATTTGCCAAATTTGCGCCCGATAAAGTCAATAGAAAAATTGCAAGATAGAAACTGCCGATAAACCTCTTCAATTCTTCTCTATCTGAATATGTTCGATTACCTAATTTTGCAACTCCGACTCCGATCACGATTCCGCCGATAATAAAGAGAGTTGTTAGCGCATATGTGTAATTTGAAAGTCCAACTGGAAGCGCTCCCAAAATTGGTAGCGCTGGAAGTTCTTCAATTCTATGTATCCATGGCGAAAGCAAAGTGCCATTTCCAATAGTTATACCGCTACCAGCTAGATAACTTAGTGACGCCAGCGAGAGATTAGGAAGATATAAGAGTTGACCAAGAAGCAGAGCTATTCCGCCAAATACTCCTGGCTCTACGACTCGAGTCAGGTCTACTATCGTTGAGAAATGCCAAACCATAGAGATTGCAGTGACAAGCATGGAAATTCCAAGTAGCAGCGCAAGAACAATAAGAGCAACACGAAGAGCTCGTTGCCATGGGAATTGCATCTCATGTTTAGGCAGAATTCCACTGGCAATGAAAGCGCAGATTGTTACTACTAAAAAGATAATCGGAATACCATAGAAATATGGGACCTTCACGGTATTGCCAAGTGCAAATAGCGAAATCAAATATCCAATAATTGAATACGGGATAGCAAATCCAAATATGTAATTTCGTTTTTCACGAGTATTTGGCTCGCCGAGTGATTCAATCATTCGTAAATATCCGCTACGGGCCGCTATGTATGGAATAACAAGTGCACCAAGCGGTAGGTATGTTAAAGAACCGGAAATCGTTGCATCAGATAAAGATAACTGAAGTGGAACTTGATGTGCGACTAAGAAGAACCAGAGCGCAGCACGTAATGGATCAGCGGTATTTCCGGAAGAGCTTCCGGCAGTCGCCCAGACCAAAAGTGAGATGAATGAAATCGGAAGGAGAATCAACGTAATGCTGCGAATGGCTTGCGCACTTCCTACCCGCAGCGCTTTAAGCATTTATTTATTAATCAGCTCGCGAAGTAGTTTTGCAGTTTCGCTTGGAGTTTTACCGACCTTAACGCCGGCAGCTTCCAGAGCAATCTTCTTCGCTTCTGCAGTGCCAGAGGAGCCAGAGACGATTGCACCAGCATGTCCCATGGTTTTGCCTTCTGGCGCAGTGAATCCAGCAACGTAACCAACGACTGGCTTTGTTACATACTCTTTAATGAAAGCGGCGGCGCGTTCTTCAGCATCGCCACCAATTTCGCCAATCATGACAATCGCTTCAGTATCTGGATCATCCTGGAAAGCTCGTAAGCAATCTATATGTGTAGTGCCGATTATCGGATCGCCGCCAATTCCAACTGCGGTTGTAAATCCAATATCTCGAAGTTCGTACATCATTTGATATGTAAGTGTTCCAGATTTTGAAACTAAACCAATCTTTCCAGGACCAGTGATATCTGCTGGGGTAATTCCGATATTGCACTTTCCTGGTGAAATTAATCCTGGACAATTTGGTCCAATAATTCTGGTGGTTCCTTTGCTCTGGGCATAAGCAAAGAAATTTGCGGTGTCATGTACTGGAATTCCTTCAGTGATAACAACAACAAGAGGTAACTTCGCATCTACAGCGTCAATAACTGCTGCTTTTGCAAACTTAGGTGGAACAAATACAACCGATGCAGTTGCGCCAGTAGCGGCGACCGCCTCTGCAACTGTATTAAAGACTGGCAGATTCTTTCCTTCTAGTTCAACGCTCTGGCCACCTTTACCTGGTGTCACGCCGCCAACAATCTTGGTACCGCTAGCAATCATCCGCTTTGTATGTTTTGAACCTTCCGAACCTGTCATGCCCTGAACAATTACTTTTGTATTCTCATCAATAAAAATTGTCATCGCTGGGCCGCCAATTCTGCAGCTCGAGCTGCTGCGCCATCCATAGTTTCAACCTGTTCAACAAGTGGATGTTTTGCTTCATTAAGAATGCGTCGACCTTCGAGAACATTATTTCCATCAAGTCGGACTACTAACGGTTTAGAAGCTTTATCACCGAGCATGGCAAGGGCTTGAATAATTCCATTAGCAACAGCGTCACAAGCAGTGATGCCTCCGAAAACATTTACAAAAACTGAACGTACTGCGGGATCACCAAGGATGATGGAGAGTCCATCTGCCATTACTTGAGCTGATGCGCCACCGCCAATATCAAGGAAGTTTGCTGGTTTAACACCATATTTCTCTCCGGCATATGCAACGACATCCAGTGTGCTCATAACTAAACCGGCGCCATTTCCGATGACTCCGACCTCGCCTTCGAGCTTTACATAATTCAGATCCTTCTCTTTAGCGAGCGCTTCGAGTGGATTTGTGGCCGCATGATCAATTAAGGATTCATGATCGGGATGTCGGAAATTGGCGTTGTCATCCAAGGTGACTTTGCCATCAAGAGCGATTATTCGACCATCAGCTGTCTTTACCAATGGATTTACTTCGACCAATGTTGCATCAGATTTCTGGAATGTCTCCCAGAGTTTTAAAAGTACATCTGCGACTGCATCTTGCACATCTTGCGGAAATGCGCCCTTTTTAATAATTTCTAGAGCGCGATTTTTGTCTAATCCAATATTTGGATCTACATGGACTCGGGCTAATTTTTCTGGAGTCTTATGTGCAACTTCTTCGATATCCATTCCGCCAGCAACTGATGCCATAACTAAAAAGGAACGGGCAGCACGATCAAGGAGAATTGCTAAGTAATACTCGCTTTCAATCGGCGCAGCTTGCGCAATCATTACTTTGCGGACTAAGTGACCTTTAATATCCATACCAAGAATTGCTTTAGCTTTTTCAAATGTCTCATCTGGATTTTCTGCGACCTTAACGCCACCAGCTTTGCCGCGACCGCCGATTTTTACTTGAGCCTTAACAACTACTTTTCCGCCAAACTTTTCAGCTGCCGCTCTTGCTTCTTCTGGCGTTGTCGCTACAGCGCCACCAAGAACTGGAACGCCATTTGCTTCAAAAAGATCGCGGGCCTGATACTCAAAAAGGTCCATGGGTCATAACTTATCTACTGGCGCATAACGGAGCAACAAACGCTTCTCACCATAACTACCAAAATTGATAGTTGCTTCTGATTTATCGCCCTCGCCTGAGACCGCTATCACAGTGCCTAATCCAAAGGTGTCATGTGAGACGCGATCACCAACTGCAAGTTGCAGTGCAGTTGTCTGTTTTCCAGTCGCTCTTGGTGGCGGTTGAAATTTCTTTCGGGTAATTGGCGGAGTCGCATATGCGCTAGAAGATTTATTCCATTCAATCAAATCTTCTGGAATTTCTTCTAAGAAGCGTGATGGCGGATTGTAATTTGGTGCGCCCCATGCAGATCGATATTCGGCGCGTGAAAGATAAAGTCGTTTTCGGGCGCGAGTTAATCCAACATAAGCAAGTCTGCGCTCTTCTTCTAACTCTTTCTTCTCTCCCAAAGTTCGAGAATGTGGAAAGACTCCTTCCTCCATTCCAGTTAAAAATACCGTTGGGAATTCCAAACCTTTTGCGGTGTGTAGAGTCATCAAAGTAACTACACCGCCATGATCTTCGCCTTCCGGAATTTCATCAGCATCTGCGACAAGAGATACCTCTTCCAAGAAACCAGCTAGCGTTGGAGTTTCACCTTCGGAGACCATTCGCTCTTCATACTCTTCAATTACCGCAACCATTTCTTCTAAGTTTTCAACTCGTACTTCATCTTGTGGATCGTGGCTTGCTCTAAGTTCTTCAAGAAGACCAGATTGTTCGAGAACGGCAGCTGCAATTGTTGCTGGTGGCCGGTTTGCTTCCACCAAAACTTGCAAGGTGTTAATCATCGAAACAAATGCCGATATCGAAGCGGCGGCACGGGGCGTTAGCTCAGAACTAGTGGCCTCTGCCAGCGCGTGCCAGAATGATTTTTCATCACGCTTTGCAGATTGTGAAATTACATCGAGCGCTCGATCGCCGATTCCCCGTTTTGGCGTATTTATGATTCTAAGTAAGGAAACTTCATCAGTTGGATTAACCAATACTCGAAGATATGCAAGAAGATCTTTTACTTCCTTTCGTTCGTAAAAGCGAACCCCGCCGACTACTTTGTAGGGAATCGTGGAGCGCATAAAGGTTTCTTCAAAGACGCGAGATTGGGCATTTGTACGATAGAAGATCGCAGTATCGCCATATGTAGATTCACCAGTATCCATCAATCGTCGCATCTCGTCGCGAACAAACTCTGCTTCGTGATGTTCATTTTCAGCAACAAAGCCAATTAATTTCGCTCCACTACCTGATTCAGACCAAAGGTTCTTCTCTTTACGAGATTCATTCTTAGCGATTACTGCATTTGCGGCGCTGAGGATATTCTGTGTGGATCGATAATTCTGTTCCAGTAAAATTGTGGTCGCATCTGGGTAATCTTCTTCAAATTGCATAATATTTCTGATTGTTGCGCCACGAAAACCGTAAATTGATTGATCTGCATCGCCGACTACGCAGAGCTCGGCAGCAGGTATGCCATCACGATCTGTACCTACAAGTTCGCGAATCAGGATGTATTGGGCGTGATTTGTATCTTGGTACTCATCAACCAAGATATGTTTAAAGCGTTGTCGATATCGAGCCCGAGCTTCTGGGAATTTCTGCATTACTTCTACAGTCTTCATAATTAGATCATCAAAATCCATGGCATTAGCAGTGGTGAGTCGCTGTTGGTATACCGCATAGATTTCGGCAACTATTTCTTCAAAATACGTAGTAGTGCTATTTCGATAATCAGCAGGACCCAATAACTCGTTTTTAGCATTTGAAATCAGTGCGGCGACTGCGCGAGGGTTATATCTTTTCTGATCGATATTTAAATCTCGCATAACCAAGGTAACTAAACGAACGCTATCGGCTTGATCATAAATTGAATATGAAGTGCTAAAACCAAGTCTGGATGCTTCTTGACGCAAGATTCGGACGCAAGCTGAGTGAAATGTGGAAACCCAGATAGCTTTGGCGCGACCGCCTACTAAAGAGGCAACTCTTTCTTTCATTTCGCCAGCTGCTTTATTTGTAAAGGTAATTGCCAGAATTTCAAATGGTTCAACGCCACGTTTCGCCATCAAATAAGCAATTCGACGTGTAAGGACTCGGGTTTTTCCAGATCCTGCGCCAGCAACGACTAGAAGTGGACCGCCTTCATGAATTACGGCTTCTTGTTGTTGGGGATTTAGTCCTTCGAGTAATGAGGTAATCGCTCTTTCGGACACGCGTCGAAGTCTAGAATACGGCGGTGACTCCGCTACTCGATGAAGAAATCAAGCGCATTCTGGTTGTTATGGCCCACCCAGATGATTGTGATTTTGGTGCAGGCGGAACAATCGCTCAATGGACTAGTCGCGGTATTGAAGTTTCATATTGCATAATCACAAATGGCGATCAAGGTGGTGAATCATCCGATTTTCCATTAGAAGAGATGGCGCAAGTAAGACAACGTGAGCAACGTGCGGCTGGAAAAGAACTTGGTGTCGATATCGTCACTTATCTAAATTATCGAGACGGTTCTCTATTTCCTTCACTGGAACTCCGTAAGGATATTGTTCGAGAGATTAGACGTGCCAAGCCAGACCGAATGGTTGTGCAATCACCTGAAAGAAATTGGGAACGGATATTTGCTAGCCACCCTGATCACTTAGCCGCTGGCGAAACTGCGATTCAGGCCGTTTATCCAGATGCTAGAAATCCTTATGCATTTACAGATTTGAAGGATGCGGGCTTTGAGCCTTGGCGAGTTCGAGAACTTTGGATAACCGGATCACCACAACCTAATCATTTTGTAGATATAACTGAAACATTTCCGAAGAAGATGGCAGCATTACGTGCGCATGTTAGTCAAACTGCACATAACAAAGAGCTAGAAGATATGGTCCGCAGCTGGGGCGAGAAGAATGCCGAAGCAAATGGTTTACCAGCCGGAAGAATTGCAGAAATATTTAAAGTAGTTAATTCAGATTAACGTAGCGCTGCCCGTTTAATAATTAACGTTCTTGCGGGCGGTCCATCAGAACCGCCACCTGAGACTCCACCATCTGCGATGTACTCCAAGATATCAATCCCATGAATTATTCGTCCCCAGATACTGTGATTCGGTGCCAACGTCGTATCGTCATAGAAAAGTAAGAACTGGCTACTAATTCCATCGCGATTCTGAATTGCAACCGTACCTTCGCGATATTTTC
>JACCDO010356840.1_pt1 | contig 10600 bp, 11 predicted proteins | sample 7446101 | NCBI WGS metagenome assembly JACCDO01 (sample SAMN15323440, study PRJNA562643) | freshwater metagenome | isolation source: river surface water | place: USA:Blue River Watershed | collected 2017-08-16
GAAATTCAATTTGATTAATATTAGTAATACTATTAGGATCGTTGGATAATCTAAATCCAAATAATAAACTAAATGAATTATTACTTGCTAAATTATCACCAGATGGAATAGCTCGGCCATTTATTCTGTTATTATCTTCAAAAAAACCTTCATATTTAGATTTATCGGGAAAAAATGCAATTCCATTTGCCGAGATAACTTTATGACCCTCTGCCATATGTAAAGTTCTAAATATTCCTTGTAATTTAACATCTGTAAGTTTATAAAAAATTAATCCTGAACCATTGATTTCATTATTAACCCAATATCCTGTGTATGTATATAAATAACATTTAAAAGTTCCCATTCCATTTCTTTTGCCTCTACTCCAATTTCCTTCATAAGATTCTGCGCTATTTTGTGAAAATAGAAATCCATTTCCTTCAGGAAATCCATCACGGAAATCTCCTGTATAAACATCACCATTGTTAAAATGGAAGGTTCCTTTCCCCTCCATTTTATTATTTTTAAAATAACCTTCATAAAAATTTCCTGAAGAAAAAGTTAAAAATCCATAACCATTTTGTTTTCCGGAAACCCAGTTTCCTTCATATTTATTTCCATTCGCGTAAGTCATTGTTCCTTCTCCATTCATAATATTTCGTTCCCATTTTCCTTCATATAAATCTCCATTTTTAAAAAAAAATTTGCCATCTCCTTTTTTATATCCATCAACCCAGTTTCCTTCATATTTATCACCATTAGCGTAGGAAAATATTCCAAATCCATCAGGCAATCCATAAACCCAATTTCCTTCGTAAAAACTATTATCTTTATCAATAACAAATTTTCCTTTATAATCAGGTTTTCCATTACGCCAAGGACCAGTATATTTTCCTTGTATTTGTAAATTTTGATTAAATCGTGGTAATATCAATAAATATTCTTTATTAGAAACCTTCCTTAACGCATTACTATTATTACTATCCTCACTGTCAGAACCTCCTTTTTTTCTAAATAAAGTAATATTTTTAGATTTATATCTTTTATTTTTAATTGTATTTTTAATTGTATTTTTATTGTTATATTTCATAATTTTATTATTATAAAATATATAAATATTATAAACTATGCTGAACACATTTCACATATTTCATCATGTTCATTCTCTGAAGTATTTTTCTTCTCAGGTTCAATAGTAAATTGTTGTGCTTGATGTTTTGCTTTTCTTCTTAAATAATAAATTCCGGTTTTAAGTCCTTTCTTCCAAGAATAAAAATGCATAGATGTCAAAGTATTATAAGTAGGATCCTCCACCCATAAATTCATAGATTGACTTTGACAAATGTATGGTCCTCTTTCTGCTGCCATATCAATAATATGACGCATAGGCATTTCCCATACTATTTTATATTTATTTCTAATATGATCAGATAAAGATGTTAATTGTTGAATACTTCCTTTATTAGCAATTATATTATTTTTAATCTGTTCATTCCAATGCCCTAATTTAATAAGTTCTTTCATTAAATATTTATTAACTACTACAAATTCGCCTGCTAAAGTACGTCTGCTATATAAATTACTTGTAAAAGGTTCAAAACATTCATTAAAACCTAAAATTTGTGAAGTTGAAGCCGTTGGCATCGGCGCAACTAATAAAGAATTACGTAAACCACTGTCAACAATAGATTGTTTAAGTTTATTCCAATCATAACGATTTGCAGTGGGTTCAACACCCCACAAATCAAATTGTAATAATCCTTTGGAAGCAGGTGAATTTTCAAAAGATTGATAACATCCAACATGAGACGGTTTTAGTCCGTATTTAGTTCCTTTTGTATATTTCATTTCATATAAAACTGTATGATTACATAATTCTACTTGTGATAAATATCTATCTTTAATAGCAATTGCAATTTCATTACTCTTTTCTAGAGCAGCGTGATAAATTGTCTCAAAAATTAGTTTGTTAACTGTTTTTGCTTCTTCACTGTGAAAAGGAATGTCCATTAAAATAAATGTATCGGCTAATCCTTGAACACCAATTCCAATAGGTCTATGCAACATATTACTACGTTCTGTTTTGTTAGTAGGATAAAAATTTATATCAATTACTTTATTCAAGTTATTGGTAACTACTTTAGTTACTTCATGTAATTTTTCATAATTAAACTCTTTTGTTTCTTCATTTACAAAAGTAGGAAGTGCTATTGAAGCTAAATTACAAACTGCGGTTTCTTTATCGTCTGAGTATTCTAGGATTTCTGTACATAAATTAGATGATTTAATAGTTCCAAGATTTTGTTGATTAGATTTTTTATTAGAGGCATCCTTATATAACAAATATGGTGTTCCAGTTTCCATTTGTGCATCTAGTATTTTAAACCATAAGTCACGTGCATTTAAAACTTTTCGCGCGAGTCCTTTTGCTTCATATTGAGTATATAATTCTACAAATTTATCTCCATATACATCTGATAAACCTGGGCAATCATTAGGACAAAATAGAGTCCATTTTCCATTATCTTTGACTCTTTCCATAAATAAATCAGAAACCCAAAGTGCATAGAATAGGTCTCTAGCTTTAGATTCTTCATCCCCGTGATTTTTTCTCAATTCAAGAAAATCCTCAATATCAGGATGCCAAGGTTCTAAATATATAGCAAATGAACCGTTACGACGATTTCCACCTTGGTCAACATAACGCGCAGTATTATTAAATACTCGTAACATAGGAACAATTCCATTAGAAGTTCCATTTGTACCAACGATATGACTTCCTTTAGCGCGTAAATTGTGAATATGCAGTCCTATCCCTCCTGACCATTTAGAAATATGTGCACAGTCTTTTAATGTAGAAAATATTCCTTCAATACTATCGTCTTCTAGTGCAATTAAATAACAAGAACTTAATTGCGGTCTTGGTGTTCCTGCATTAAATAATGTAGGTGTTGCATGCGTAAAATATTTTTGTGACATCAAATCATAAGTTTCTTTGATTAAATTAATAGTATCAGGATTTTTAATATTGGCGTGGATTCCAACTGAAACACGCAACCACATATGCTGGATTCGTTCCACAACCCGAAAATTTAATCTGAATAAATAGGCGCGTTCCAATGTTTTAAAACCAAAAAAATCAATTAAATAATCTCTATTATGCTCAATCATTTCATCTAATTCTTTGGAAAATTCGTTAATATATTGCCATATATTTTTGTCTAGAAGCGGTTTATGCTCACCATGATTATTTTTAAACTCATATAAACATTTCATAACAGAAGAAAAAGAAGGGTCTGTATTTTTTTGATGGTTAGAAACTACAATTCTAGATGCTAAAACACCATAATCCGGATGTTGTGTTGATAGAGATGCACATTGCTCTGCTGCCAATTCATCAATTTTAGTAGTTTCTATTTTATCATACAATTGATCAATTACTTTCATTACTAAGGATGAATAATTAATCTGAATTCCTACTTCTTGACCTAATTTCTTAATACGATTTAAAATTTTATCAAATGACATATCTTCTAAATCTCCATTTCTCTTTGTTACACGCATCTCATTATTAGCATCCATTTTAAATAATTATTAATATTATTAATAAAATATTTTTAAATAGATATTAAAATTAAAAATATAAAAAACTATTATAATAAATATATTAAGAATAATAATGATTAAAAGTTTAATTATTTTTTTAACACATGATTTCAAACCTGTATTTTTGGAAACTTTAAAAAGAAATGATAAATATTATAAACATTTGGAAATAATTGTTTTATTTGATAATACAAAAACTTATGACGAATCTATAAATGACATGCTAAAACATATTAAAATTATTAAAATGGATAAGGAAAAAACTTCGTTTGATAGTATGGGTCACGCGATGTATATAACTTATTTTAAACATAATAGAAAAATAATAGAAAATTATGATTTTTTTTGGATAATAGAAAATGATGTTTATTTTCCGGGAGAATATGATTATTTAGTTGATAAGCACAGACTTTTCAATACTGATTTATTGGTTACTCAAAATGGGTGTAGATGGGAATATTGGTATCATAAAGATGAAATTTGCGGTTTTAAAAACAAACAAAATTTAGGTGTATTTGCATTTATAATGCGATTTTCAAAAAAATTTTTAACTGTTTTAATTAATAATATAGATGTTAAATATTATGGATATTTAGAAGCTTTATTGCCGAATTTATGCATTGAACAAAATTTAACTATTAGTCAGTTTATGCCTTGTTTATGTGGGTTGCTTTCAACGGATAATCAATCACCTTTTTTAAAACTAATTGAAAAGGACATTCTAGAAGGAAAAAAAGAATTTCTAGAATATAAATTGTATCATCCTATAAAATTATAAAATATTGATAAAATATATAATAATTAATAATGAATAAATATATATTTTTATTAACAATTTTAATATTATCTTTAAGTATTCCAGTAATTTACAAAATATTCACCCGAAATATAACAGAAAATTTTGATAATAATATAATAAATAAAGATGTAGATAGTAATATTTTAGTAGAAGACATTTATCCTTGGACAGGGCGTAAAGGAATCTCAAATAACCAAGCAAGTAATATATGGTGGCATTACCCTATCTTTCAGTTAGGTTCTTATGATCAAATAACAAATAATTTAAAATATCCTAATAATCCAGATGAAGGAACATGTATGCCTGCAAGTATGTGTGGTGCGTTATATAAAGAAAAACAAATTAAATCTAATTACATTAAACCATTACCTCCTGTAGATCCAACTTCTGGAACAAGAGTTGGTTATTTCACTACGGATGTAAATTTATTACCATTTAGAACTGATGTTCCAAACATTTTATATTAAAAATTTTTAAATTTATATGTAATTATATTATATATGAGTTATCCAAAAAAAGTAATAGTAGTTATAACATGTCATGGCACAATATTAGTTGATAAACAAACCAATGAACCTAAATTATTTAAGTTGCCTAAAAATTTAAAAGTAATCAAAATGAGTGCTGTAACTCCAGGAGTTTGTAATTTAACAATATCAGAAGACGTAGATGAATTTATTCAAAAGATAATTGACAAAAATAATAAAACAGAAATGCAAGAAGGGTTAAAATCTCCAAAAACTTATACACAAACACTAGCAAATTTATATAAATCTATTGAAAAAGAAACTGTTGAAGATATATTTAAAACTAAAACACCAGATTCACACACTAAAATAAGAGAAACATACAAACATCATCGTAATAAAAGTTATGAAATAATTACTTATGATAAAACACATCCATATATGATTAATAAGGAATATACACGTAACAACAAAATAGAACTAAACGAATCACCTTGGGACTTTGGAATATATTGTTTAAATGTAGAAGGAAAACCAGATTTAATAACTGTATTAAAAGGAAGATCTTATACAGATAAAAATGTTAGTGTAAATTTAGAACAAGTAGTTAATTATCTAAAAAATAATGGTGTGAAAGAAATAATCCTACTAGATTTAAGTTGTTCTAATTTTGAATATATAAAAGATTCATCTAAGGTTTCAAATAGTCAAACCACATCATCTTTTAATGATAGAACTGAAAGAAGCATAAGATTAACAATGAATAAAAAAAAATTAAATGGTGGAACCAGGAGAATTAAAACATACAATAAAAAAATAAAGAAAAATAAAAATAAAAAGAGCAGAAAAAATAAAAAATGTTAAATTTTAATTGAAAACTTGGGAAATATTTATTAAACAACCGTTATTCTTATTAAAAAAATCATCTATTTTCAAATTTGAATTTAATTCTTTTTTATTTTTTTTATTTGGCATACGATGTTCGTAACCAGTTATTCTCTCTTTTTCAATTGTATTCCAAACTTTTTCAATAGTTTTGATATTATTTTCAAACCAATTTTTATTTCTCATAACTAAAACACAACTAATAATTTCTAATTTCCAGTATATTGATTTTACATATATTAAATTATGCTCAGGTGATATATATAAATCAATAATATTTTCTTCCCACTTTAATATGTCTTCATTATTTACTATGTTTAATGGTTTATAAACATAAAAAGGTTTGCACTCTTGTTGATTATGAAAATAAATAATTACTCCTTTTTTATGCATATTTTCTTCAGTAATATTATTGTTGTTATCAAAAAAATCACTAGCATTTTCGTATTCAATAAATTTTGTTTCTAAAAAATCACATTGATCTAAATCGCAAACTTCCATTTGTAATTGCATCTGAACCCAATATTCTTTTTTTGGAATTCCATTAATTTCTCTATTAACAATATTTTTAATTTCTAACATTCGTCCAAATCTATCGGAATTTTGATCAATGACTATTCCATCAGGAGAAGCACCTAAAAATTTATATTTTTCATGTTGTATGCATCCAAAATCATCTACTTTAGTTTTATATAAATGTTCATAAATCATAATTGAAACAGGTTCATATTTTTGTCCCCAATGAAAGGTTGTATTAATGTTAATCATTTTTGGTTTCTCATTTTCAGTTAGATGTGATTTTAATGGTTGACATTTTTCATATATTAATTGATTAACAGTAGCTTGACTATCAAAAATTTTATAAGCGTTACTTGCCGTTATTAAATCATGTCTAAATTTATACCATTCATCTGATCTTTGAGGTGGTTGAGGTTTATTTTTTAAATTATTAATTTTTTCTTGAATTATTTTAATATTAATATCGTTATTTGTATCATTAATTAAATCATCATTCAATTCAATTATTTCATATTGATGTTTAATTGATCTTTCAGGATAAAAAGTAGTAATAAAAATTTGAAATGCATCTTCTAATATATCATTTAAATCATCTTCAATAAATTCACTATTTACAATTTGTTCTTCAAATTGAATATAAAATATTTCTTTAATATCATCCAAAAAAATTTCTTCAAAATCAGGTTCAATTATGGCATTAGGATTTTCAATAATATAATCTTCCATCAAATAAAATGCTGATTCAACTAATTCAACAGCATAATCTTCATCAAAAATATTAGGTTCATCTTCAAATTCTAAATCATCCAATATATCTTTTAATTCTGGCAATTCATTTAAATATAAAAAAGTGTTCATTTTATTAATATAAAAAAATATGTTTATATTAATATTTATTTATAAAAATGATTAAATTTCATTCATCGCAATTTTTATTTTTAATAGTTCCATGACCTTTCTTAGGAGGCAAAGATTTTACAGTTGAAATTCGTTTTTCAATATTTTTTAATGTAAAATGTTTATTTGTTTTTATATAGGTGAGCGCAGGAATATTTTTGATAATTCCATTATCTTTATCATATATTACATCTTTAATTCTTTGTAATTTTTTTCTATCAATACAATCTTTTAAGAATTTAATTAATAATTCAGATTCTTCATCATTTAATTGATTTTCATTTTTATATATATCAACATAATCTATTAATTTTTTTAATTTTATAGTTTTATTTAATTTACACCAAGGTTCATTTTCATTTAAAATTTTTTCCTCTTCAAGAAATTTATCCAAGTTATTTAGATTTTGATAAGATTTATTTTGAGAAATTTGAACACCAGTTAATAACATAGTTTTAAATTGAATGTTTTTTAATTCAATACATTCTTCGCGATTATTGTTTTCATTTGTATCTGTTATTTCATTTATTTCATTCATTTCATTCATTTTATATATATATTATAAAAATATATATTTAAGTATAACTTATATTAAATATAATAAATATAAATTATATTAGTCACAATTTTAAATGGAAGATAACGATAATGAAAATAAAAAGATACTAATAAATGGAACAAACAATAGATATTTAATAAAAAGAGCAAATAGAGTTGTAGAAGTTCCAAAACAACGTGCAATTGTGAGTAAATATGGATTAAATATAGAAAATATGAATTATGAAAATCAATTAAAAATATTGAATGAAATTGAGAACAAAATTAATAATAATAATAATAATAATAATATAGAAAAAGATATTATAATAAAAGAAATCGAGAAAAAAATTTATAATTATAAGCAACAAGATTTACTTAAAAAAAAATTTAATGAAAATAGTTTTATAACTTTTGATTCCATTATTAAAAAATTAAATGAATGTCGTTTAAAATGTTATTATTGTAATTGTGAAATGTTTATTTTATATGAAAATGTAAGAGAGATGTCTCAATGGTCAGTTGATCGTATTGATAATGATAAAGGACATAATCTAGATAATTATGTTTTATCATGTTTAAAATGTAATATTAATAGGCGTAAAAAATCATCTGATAAATTTTTATTCACAAAAAAATTGAATATTTCTAAAATAGACGCAAATCCATAGAATAACGCACTAATACTGTGTAAACTATAGTGTGTAAAATTAAACCTATTGTGGTTGGACATCCATTTATTGCAGTTTTTCCAATAAATTTACTAAATAAAGTATTAGTTATTTTATAAGTAAATGGATTAACAACTAAAATAAAAATCAATGCAGAAAAAATGGAAATATTCCATTTTTGAATACTGGATGGAGAAAAAAGACCCATTATATATTATTTTAATATTTTTATTTTTATAAGTAAAAAAATATTAAAAAAAAATGTCTATCAAATTTATGTATTCAGGAAAACAAATAATTGAATGGAAATGGACAAAAGGAGAGAATTATGACAGGAGTAGAAGGTTAGTTAAAAGTGAAACCAATGATAATTATAATAAAGAAATAGGAAATAATGCATTTGAAACAGCATTAAACCATGATGAAAATACTTGGGAAATATTAAATAATAATATATTTGATAAAAATTTTGTGCAACATAATAAGAGAGAAGATACAGATAAAAAATTATCAGAACGTCAAATGATTTGCCAAGTTAATATGAATCCTTATTTAACTAATAATAGTTATGTAAATGATTTATGTGTTCATGATCAATTTTTAAAACCTATATCTTCTAATTATGATAAAGATTCCATGGATACAGAAGGAAAATAATATTTGTTTAATATAAAAATATAAATGAGAAAAACAATAAAAAAAACAATTAAGAGAAAATCTTTTAGAAAAAAGAAAATAACTAATAAAAAAAATATTTTTTATGGTGGAAATAGAGAGAAATTACTAACTAAACTAACTATTAATAGAATGATAATAGATGAAAAAAATAAAGAAATTAATAATATAATGATATATATTAGTAATTTAAACAATCTTTTATTAAAATCCTATAATGAATTAGAATTATTATCTATTAATAAAGAAAATATAACAAAAGAACAAGAATTTTCTAATTTTATAAATAATACAGAGAGAGAAATTAAAGATCAAGAATTAATAATTACTCAACTAAAGAATGAAATTTTGGAAAAAGAAACCGAAATTGAAAATATTAATAAAGAACTAGAAAATAATTAAAAATTTATATTTTTTTTATTCAATAAATTTTTTGAAAAGTAAAACTGTATTTTTTCCAGATTTAATTCCATCATTGTTTTTTCCCAAATTCATATTTAATTCAGTTATATCCATATTAACAATATTTTTATTATTCAATTCACTTAAAATTTTAATAGCATTTTTTAATTCAACTCCATTTTTTACAGGTGTTCCTGTAGATGGAATATATTTTGGATCAATAGAATCAACATCAAACGATACATGGATAGGCGAATCTCCAACAAAATTAATTATTTTATTTAGCGATTCATTAAAATTATTGTTAATATCGTCTGGAGTTAAAAATTTAATATTATTTTTATAAACAGTATCAATTTCAAAAGGATCCCAACATCTACTTCCTATATATAATATATTTTCAAAAGGAAGTTTATTTTTTATAAAAGAAAAATGTGTATTTTTATCTAAACCAGTCAAAAAACTTAATGGCATTCCGTGGAAATGTTTTGAATTAGAACTTTTATAAGTATTTATGTCTGCATGTGCATCAAAATACACTACTTTGGCATTAGGATGTTTATTTAATGTATCTGCAATAGTTGCAATTGCCATTGAATGATCACCACCAATATTGACAATTTTTCCGGATGTATTTTTATTTACTTTATATAAATCAATAATATTTTTAAATAAATTACCTGTATTTTTTACAGTTTTTATAACATGTTTTTTATGATTAATAAATTTATTAATGTATTTAGGTGCTTTTTCTGTACCTGTTTTTGTTTGTCCTAAATCATGAGGAAATAAGATAATTGTTTTATAATTATAAGGTTTTTGTATTTTATTTTTTATAGTAAAATTTTTTAATTTATTTTTGAATTTATAACTTTTCTTTGTATTTTTTTTAGGTTTATTACAATCGTTAATTCCAAACATAGAAACAGAATTTTTTTTTGTCTTATTTTTCATTGTCTTATTTTTCATTAAATAATTATATAATATATTATTATAAAAATTATTAAATTGTTTAAATATTTTAATAAGAAATTACTTAAAAATATATTACGAATTTTAATTAAATATTTATGAATAATTTAAATACTTATACTAGTCAAAACGATTTATTATTAAATAATTTAATAGAATTTTATAAGGATGAAGAAAATTTAAATAAA
>JACCDO010532617.1_pt1 | contig 10600 bp, 10 predicted proteins | sample 7446101 | NCBI WGS metagenome assembly JACCDO01 (sample SAMN15323440, study PRJNA562643) | freshwater metagenome | isolation source: river surface water | place: USA:Blue River Watershed | collected 2017-08-16
TGTTATAATACAATTATTTCAACATTAGATGTATCTGGATGTAATTCATTACAAACATTATATTGTTATTCAAATACACGTCTATCAATATTATCTGGTGTATCTGGTATATCTACTTTACGTGATTTACGTTGTAATAATACAAACATTTCATTACTGGATGTATCTGGATGCAGTTTATTACAAACAATGTATATTGATTATACACCTAACTTATCTTCTTTGACTTTTACTAGTACTAGATTAACTTTTGTCAGTGTATCTAATCGTCCAACATTATCTAATTTAGTATGTAATAATAATGTATTGTTACGTGATCTAGACTGTTATAATATAGGTATTTCAACATTAGATGTATCTGGATGTAATTCATTACAAACATTATATTGTCAGTCAAATACGCGTTTATCTACACTATCTGGTGTAACTGGTATATCTACTTTACAGGACTTATATTGTAATAATACAAGCATTTCATCATTGGATGTATCTGGATGTAATTCATTACAAACATTATATTGTTATTCAAATACACGTCTATCAACATTATCTGGTGTAGCAGGTATTTCTACTTTGCGTAATTTACAATGTGGTATTACAAGCATTTCTTCATTAGATGTATCTGGATGTAGGTCATTACAAACATTATATTGTTTAAATAATCCACGTCTATCTACATTATCTGGTGTAACAGGTATTTCTACTTTACGTGATTTACGTTGTTTTAGTACAAGTATTTCATCACTAGATATATCTGGATGCAGTTCTTTAAAAAATATAACAGCAAATAATTGTTTATTTACATATTCTACAGCTAGTTCTTTAGGTGTTAATATTGTACAAAATAATGTAGTCGATGGTACTTTAAATATTATGAATCAGACGCCAAATATTAGCACAACTATATATAGTAATATAACTCAAGACCCTTGGTCGACAATAATTGGTCGTGGTTGGACTTTTAACTACTAATGGACTTTTTCAAATTATAAGGCTTCATTACATTACGCCTTGCGCACTTGGCGTGGCAAGTGCTAAAGTCCGCAAAAATGGCGCTTCGCACCAGGAACTTTAGAGTATATCATAAAAATAAAATAAATTTTTGGGCACTTAGCACTTTTGTTAAAGTGTGCAAAAAGAAGTATTAAAAATAAGTTTTTGGGCGCTTTTTCTTAAAAAGCGCTTTGGAGTTTCACAACCTTCTCATCATTTGGATCTAGCGTTAAACAGTTTTTACAATGATAATAGAAAGCCGTTGAACTACTAAACTCTTTTTGGCACTCATTACAATAAATCATTTTTGTCTCTTCATCCTTAATCATAATATCATTAATTTCATCCTGAAAATGAACTCTTAAACAATGAATAACACAATTGCCTTTCGTTAGTGCCTTAAAATCACAATTATCGAATGGACATTTAAATTTCTTGTCATCAGTATCATCTGCCAATTCAGGATGCTTTGAACGAATATGAAGCTCAAGAGTTTGCTTTTGTAAGAATTGTTTTTTACACGTCTTACAAGTGTAATCTAATTGTTCCTCGTGTTTCTTCATATGATAGTGCATCGTGTTCTGATTCTTCTTCTTAATGCCACAGTCTGGGCACACAAAATTACCTTCTTCATCTTTCACGTACTTGAGGGGCATCGTTGCTTGTTCGCACCTTGATTTACCCTGTTATTGATTTCAATTTTTAGGACTTTTTCAAAAAAAGTCCGCAAAAACAATAGATTATAGAATAGTCAAAAATGCGCTTTTTTAGAATTAATAAAACTCGTAGTTACTCGTTTTAGGCACTTTTAGCAAAAGTGCTAAGCGCCCAAAAATAATTATTTGTTGAATATATTAAACAAATTTATGCACTTTTTATGAAAATGCCTAAACCTATATTTATAATATAATAAATGACAAATATGTTTAAGTTTTGGTTTTGCTAATTATAGCACTTAAGGACTTTTTAAAAAGGTTTTTAAATTTCTAAAAAGTGTATTTATTTTTTTGCGCTCTTTTTTCTAAAAAAAGCTTAGATATGCCAACTACTATTTTTGACGCATCTTTAATAACCCAAAGACGGCGGGATAAACTTATAGCGCAACAAGTTAAACAAAATAATACACTCGGTAATGCTATTATTATTCCACAGACTGGCTACGGTGCTTTCTCTTTAGGTGAATTTAGTAATGGGTCTATAACCTATTACAAAAAAGTGGAGGGTTCCGAATGCATTGATACCGCCTGTGCCTGTCTTAATGTTTCTGTTACTGAACAAGTTGTTGGAGGAGGTGGTATTAAAATTAGTTACAACATTTATATTACAACAGATACTAATAATCAAACTATTTTTATAACAATTAACGGTTCTGGTACTCTCTATTGGGGAGATGGTTCATCTCAGCCCTTTAATACAAATGGGTTATTACAGGATATTCCTCATACATATACTGTAGCTGGTAATTATACTATTGTTATTGGAAGCATTGTTACTAAAATTGAGTTATCTCGTGATAATTTAACTGATTATGGTGACACCATTTCATATCCAAATGTATCAAGTATTGATCTTAATATTACAAATGGTCTAACTTCTCTTATTTTAAATAATCCTACTCTATCATCTATTAATGGGTTATCTAGATGTCCTGATTTAACTGAGCTACAAGTTGGTAACAATTCTTGTCCTCTTACTGGTATTAGTTCTTTAACTAAGTTAGAAACTTTATCAGTTAGGTCAAATACTGGACTACCTAGTACATTTGATTGTTCTCAATATCCAAGTAGTATTAAATTGCTTGATATTTACAACACTTCTCAAATTTCAAATCTAAATAATTGTAGTACATTGAGCTTAAATGCACTATATTGCCAAACCACAAGCATTTCAACACTAGATGTGACAGGATGTAATTCACTATCAACACTATTGTGTTATGATAATACTCGTTTAACATCACTATATGGTGTAACAGGTATTTCTACTTTACAAGATTTACGATGTTTTCTTACAAGCATTTCATCATTGGATGTGACTGGTTGTAACTCATTACAATTATTAAGTTGTCGTTCAATTCCAACTTTATCTACACTATCAGGTGTAACTGGTATTTCTACTTTACAAGATTTACGATGCTATAATACAAACATTTCAACACTAGATGTATATGGTTGTAACTCATTACAAAAATTATGGTGTTATGATAATACTCGTCTATCTACATTATCAGGTGTAAAAGGTATTTCTACTTTACAGGATTTACAATGCGAAAATACAAGTATTTCATCTCTAGATGTATCTGGTTGCAGTTCATTACAATCATTATATTGTTATAATGTTACTCGTCTATCTACATTATCTGGTGTAACAGGTATTTCAACTTTACAGAATTTAGCATGTTTTAGTACAAGCATTTCATCATTGGATGTGACAGGTTGTAACTCATTACAAACATTATATTGTTATAATACTCCTTTATCTACACTATCTGGTGTAAAAGGTATTTCTACTTTACAGGATTTACGATGTTTTCTTACAAGCATTTCATCATTGGATGTAACTGGTTGTAACTCATTACAATTATTAAATTGTCGTTCAATTCCAACTTTATCTACACTATCAGGTGTATCTGGTATTTCTACTTTACAGGCGTTATATTGTAATAGTACAGGCATTTCATCACTGGATATATCTGGGTGCAGTTCATTACAATTTATATATATAGATATTACACCTAATTTATCTTCTTTAACTTTTACTGGTACTAGTTTAACTACTGTTGATGTGTCTAATCGTCCTGCTTTATCTAATTTAGTATGTAATAATAATGCGTTGTTAAATGATTTACAATGCTATACTACAAGCATTTCATCACTAGATGTATCTGAATGTAACGCATTACACCAATTAAATTGTGCAGTTAATACAAATCTATCTATACTGAATGGTATAACTGGTATTTCTACTTTACAAAAATTACAATGTGGTGGTGTAAATATTTCATCGCTAGATGTATCTGGATGTAGTTCATTACAACTAATAGATTGTTCAAATATAGCACTTTTATCGACATTATCTGGTGTATCAGGGCTATCATCTTTACAGGGCTTATATTGTCATACTACAAGTATTTCATCACTAAATGTATCTGGATGTAGTTCATTGCAAACAATGAATATTACCAATACACCTAATTTATCTTCTTTAACTTTTACTGGTACTAGTTTAACTACTGTTGATGTGTCTAATCGTCCTGCTTTATCTAATTTATTATGTAATAATAATGGATTATTAACATATTTAGATTGCAGTATTACAAACATTTCATCACTAGATGTATCTGGATGTAATTCATTACAACTATTAAATTGTGCAGCTAATATAAATCTATCTACACTATCTGGTGTATCTGGACTATCAACTTTGCAGGGATTATATTGTAATAATACAAGCATTTCATCACTAAATGTATCTGGATGTAGTTCATTAACTACAATGATAATTATTTTTACACCTTATATATCTTCTTTGACTTTTACTGGTACTAGATTAACTAATGTTGATGTATCTAGTCGCCCTGCTTTATCTAATTTAATATGTAATAATAATGCGTTGTTAAATGATTTACAATGTCAGACTACACGTATTTCAACACTAGATGTATCTGGTTGTAGTTCATTACAAACTCTAAATATTAATCCTACACCTAATTTATCTTCTTTGACTTTTACTGGTACTAGATTAACTACTGTTGATGTTAATACACGTCCTGCTTTATCTAATGTAATATGTAATAATAATAGATTATTAACATACATAGATTGTGGTATTACAAACATTTCATCATTAGATGTATCAGGATGTAGTTCATTACAAACACTATATAGTTATACAAACCAAAAATTTAGTACATTATCTGGTGTAGCTGGACTATCTACTTTGCTCAGATTAGATTGTAATGGCACAAGTTTATCATCATTAGATATATCTGGATGTACTTCATTAAATAGTATTAACTTAAATACCTGTTTATTTACATATTCAGCTGCTAGTTCTTTAGGAGTTAATATTGTACAAAATAATGTAGTTGGTGGTACTTTAAAAATTCAAAATCAAACGCCTGATATTCAAACAACTATAAATAGCAATATAACCCTAGATCCCTGGTCAACAATAATTGGTCGTGGTTGGACTTTTAACTACTAATGGACTTTTTATCATTAAAAGGCTAACTTTCATTCCTTAAATATCGTGCCTTGCGCAAACGAACTAATTAACTAAGTGCGCAAAACCATTATTAAAATATTTTTGCGTACTTTTGTTAAATATTTTAACATTAAATGTTTTACATATTAATATCACCTGAATAAATCCCATATTTAGTTAATATTACGTTAAGTCCAATTACATTCAACGTCATATTTCTCATTTTCCATATGTTAGTCTGTACCAATTCATCCTCTTTAGAATACATTCCTATTTTATTAAATGCTCCAACATAAATAAGATTGCTATGAAAAATAAATATTTGATCATCTAATATAATTTCCCTTTCTGTCATATTATATATATGTCCTTTTATATGTTTATAACCACCCTCGCCTTCAACACTTAAACCATACTTAATTTTCTTAGGACCAACATATACTCTAGCACGAGCATTAATTGCAACATCTGAAAGTGTTTCAAAATTAATTGGTTCCAATAACTTAATGTCTGGTCTAATTTTAATATACCAATCATAATCTAACTCATATTTATGGTCTGAAATAAAATCACATACTTTACTAAATTGTAGTTTTGGATTAACTACTTTATACTTAAATGTTATCAGACTTTCATAATTACTAAAGTCATTTTGATTTGATATTCCGCAATAACTTATTTCAGAATTAGGTAGTTGAGTTAAAAAATCATTTAGTATTTTAATATTTTCTATGTAGTTTATGTTCATTTCGTGTGAGACAAGTAAGACCAATATTCTCATTATATTATAACTTTAGAATTTCTTTATATTATAGCCCTGAGATACCATTAATTAAGCTCAAAATGTCATCATCATCTTCTTCTGTCAAATATACTTCTTTATAGTAATTCCATAGATTCATAATATTGTGCAATAGAGTGCAATATGACGCAAGATTAAAGTTTGGCTCAGTTGCCCTTTCATCTAGTAGCTCTTCTAGGAGGCGGGAAACACAGATAGACGTATCGTGTAGGAACTGGTCTTTATTATGATACATTTTTGCTAAACCTAACCAATCAACTTGAGAATATTTATAAATATACTCAAATCGATCATCATACCAGCCCTCTGGTACTATAAGTCCGTGTGATGTAATATGGATTGCTTCTTGTCTCAACAGTCTTAGTTGCTTTTCATTATCAAACTCGTGTAAATGGTTTAGTTCATATTCAATGTCCGTGGAGATATTATCATCGACTTCCATTATACTTTTTGGTGACTTTTTCCTAAAAAGTCCTAAGTGCCCAAAAACTAGTAATAATTGCACAGCAAAAAAAGTGGGCTCAAACATTTCAATTTTTATGTTATGAGTTTAGGTTGTATGTGATATTATTTTACAGTTTTGTTTCCTTTATCATCATAAATCCATATTTCATAATTATATCCCGCAAGTTTAGTAGCAGTTGCTTTTTCTTGAATATTATCTTCTTTACATTTATAAGTCCAAGTTGATTTTACTTCAATAATTGTATTTATACTTTTTATATAAATATCAGGAAAGTAATATTTTTGCTTTTCATCAATAGTATATTTGATTCGAGGGATTTCTTTTCTTTGAGTTATGATATCTGCTTCTTCATATTTTTTGATGAGTTCATCTAATGCAAATGGTTCATATCCTTGAACTTTAATTTTATTACCTGATGACATTGTATATTCTTTGAATTTTTTTGCGTTTTTCTGTGTTTTTTCTTGAATTTCTTTACATTGTAACGGGTGTTCTACACCATACCGTTCTAAACAAGTATGTTTAAATTTTTCTTTAAATTCAGAAGTTTGCGAATAACTTTTAACTCCATATTTGGCTAAACAGGTTTGTTCTGAATTTTCCCTAAAATTTTGTGTTTGTGTTATATGTTCTACACCATATTTTTGTAGATTTGTATTTTTAATTTGATTACGAATAATTGGCGATTGTAAACTATATTCTACTCCATATTTATCTAACATTTTTTCTTTAATTTTCTTTTTTGTTTCATCTAACTGAGATATATGCTTTACACCATATCTTTCAATCATTGTATCTCCTGCTTTCTCTTTAATCTTTTCTATTTGTAAAACATGTTCAACTCCATAACGATTTTGTACAGTTTTTCTTAATTTATTAATAACTTCTTTATTCTTTAAAGGGTGTTCTACACCATATTTTTTAAAACAACTTTGTTTAATTTTATCTTTAAATTTAGACAGTGTCATTATATTATCTGTTCCATATATTTTTAATTCTGTATTTTTCTTTTTTTCTTGTTGTAACTGGTTAGTGCAATTAACACATAAAGCTCCTATTTTATTTATAGACCTAAATGTTTTAATAGATTCATTACCACATTTACATTTAAAATTAATCTTAATATCTCTATTTAATTTTTCATAATTTCCAATAAGTATCGCATTAGAATTATTTATAACAGTATCAAGTAAAGTTTTATTATATATTATTTTGGTTGTCATTTTTACAAACTATACGGATTTTTAGTTAAATCAAATTTTTTATATACTACGGTCTTTATCTTCTCTCCTTCATTTTTAAATTCTGTGTAATAAATATAGAAATGACTGAACATAAAATACCTGCAGTAGGGACCAAGGCTATGGTATTTCACGGTACAGCGAAGCATACAGTTTCAGGTTTAACTAAGAAAGATCTTATGAAGACAAAAAAAGGTCGGATTGTGAGCAGAAAGCAACACGCCCTTGGCCTGAAGCGAATTAAACACTTATTCGCACTAGGATATAAGCCAACTAAAGGCAAATTCACAGTTATGCGCAAATCAATGGTGGATGGCCGTCGCAAAACTCACAAGAAGCGTAGCACTCGCCGCCGCGGCGGCGCTGCTGGTGTTCCCCACGGCGTGAGTGGAACTGGCAAAATGCCAGGCAGCGTATAGGTAGCCTTTACGGATGCTCCCAATTAATAGTCTAGCGCTTCTCAGCGCTTATTTACGGTCTGATAAAGACTAACAGTATATATGTAAGCTAGTACAACTATATTATTCAAAAATAATATAATGATACTATAGAAATGGTTCATAAACGAAGTACTCATAAACGCAGTACTCATAAACGTAAAACTCATAAGACTCGTAGAAGTAAATCCTACAGACGCAGACATACTAGACGCGCCCGAGGCGGTAACTGTGGCTGTGGGGTACGTACTTTAAAAGGTGGCAGAGGCGGAATGGGAGGCGCTGAGTTAGGTCACGCATACACTACTGGTGCATCTCAAACACTCTATCAGCTAACAGGTCGCACTCCTGGTCTATCTAGTTAGATTTAAAATGATCAGCTAACCAACTAAATAATTCAGACATTTGTTTATTTGATAAACAATCGCCTTCATTCTTATCAACAGGGTCATACCAATATATGCTTCCACCCTGTCTGTCTTCTTCGTGCTTACTCCAACAAATACCTGCCTTAGCTATTCGTAGCTCCTGTAGAATCTCTTTGTGTTCCTTCTGTGTATAACTTGCCTTATATACACTTTGTAGGATTTTGAAAACATATTCTGTGTATGGATGTGCTAACTCTTCAATTGGAGCAAAAAAGATGGCATCATAGGGGCGAATATTTACCTGATACGACTGGGTTATATTTACAAATGTTGTTGCCTTTGATAACTTCTGCCATAGCCCATCAGGAATTGGTATGTCCTCTGCTACAACTAGTAGGGGTTTAGGAGCATACGTAATGTACGTAAGAATTAGTGTCCAATCTTGAGAGTCTTTTACTTGAAATGTGGCATCGTATTGTAGTGGCAGGAACTTGGTAAGTGAGAATGCGGCGCGAGTGAGGAGGATTTTCTTTTTAAAAGGCTCACGTAGTTTTTGTATAGATTCCATAATCGGGGCATACTTATTTGGAAAGGGACCTTGACAGAGAATTCTACAACCGTGAAGGTTGGTATTAAAGGCATCAATATTTATGGAGTCCATTAAAAAATCTAATATTTGGTATTGTATAATTAATTGAATTAAAACGCAATATATATAATCTAAAGTAATAATATTAAAACTATTCAAATGGATGACAGATATATACGATTCTTACCGAAAATGTCAGGATATTTAATTACGGGATATAATATGAAAGTATATTGTAAATTAACTGAATCAAATGTTGGAAAATCTGATTATAAATGTGTTATATCATTTGGCTCTGGAATGAAGAAATGGTGTGTAACTGCTATGTATGATATCACAAAACCTAATGAAGTATATATTGATAGAGTTCAAAATAATGACTTATGTGTTATAGATGGTAAATTGCGTAATTATGAAAAAGGAACTATAAAATTAGTTAAAATTGCGTTATATACTATTAAACAACTATTTCCAGATGTAACTAAATTGTCTTTATATGATGATTCCCAAATATACTGCGATGAAACAAGCAATATGTTTAAATTAAGTTTATCATATGATTATATACTTAAGTATAATGAATCATGGTATCAGAAAAATTTTAGTGCAGAATTACCTGGATGTAAGTCAAAAATATATGGTGATAAACTGTATCCAAATATTAAATACGAAGATGATAGTTTAATGGCTAATTATGTAAAATCATTAGCAAAATTGGATGAACCCATAATACCCTATCCTTTAATTATTGATATATTCCCACAGTTTTCTGAATACAAAGCGGATTATGAATTATCAAATACACCACGCGAATTTATTAATAAACTTAGAAAAACCCTTAAGAATGAGTTTTGCTTTAAAGTTGGTAAATGGCTAAATCAGTATATGCTAACTTTACATATCAAGTTATCGCCTGAATATTGGTATATACTGACAGAGAATATTGAATCTGTACCTAATTTTACAATGACTAAATTAAAAGATGACAATACTAAAAGAATATTAGATGGCGGTAGTAAAACACGAAAAAATAGTAAAAAAACTGGTTTTAGAATAGTATCAGATTCAAATCTTACTGATATATGTGTTGGATATTATGATGAATATAATACATAATTATACATTTTGTCGTGTTTGTATAAATTCCATAAAGGCTTCTGAGAATTCTTCTGGAGATATTTTGTTTTTCTTTTTACAACAACAAGGCTGATAATACATAAAGCACACCATTGTCATTGATAGGACAGTACATACTGTTCCAATGATTTGTGCGATAAAGTTCATCATTGTAACATTCTTAAGATCAGCAATATTTATACAGGTGGCATTTACTATGGAAGGATTTACATAATAGACAAATGACATCTTAATTAATATTATACTGTGGGGATTTAGGTCTTACATTGGGCTTTAAGTCCTCTATGGCGGTCTTTAAGTCCTCTATGGCGGTCTTTAAGTCCTCTATGGCGGTCTTTAAGTCCTCTATGGCGGTCTTTAA
>JACCDO010431541.1_pt1 | contig 10597 bp, 3 predicted proteins | sample 7446101 | NCBI WGS metagenome assembly JACCDO01 (sample SAMN15323440, study PRJNA562643) | freshwater metagenome | isolation source: river surface water | place: USA:Blue River Watershed | collected 2017-08-16
ACATCGTGTTACGAAAAGTATGTAAATTATTTATGTTGTCGACATAATGTAAGGACTTGCCAACCTTATGTTCTTTGTTCGACGTAGAATCAGTTTTGTCTTATCAAATTCTGTTGTGTTATGTCCTCTTTAACATGAATGGTAGTACATTCATACGTGGAGTTGACGTATTCCTTCAAAGATCAGTAATCCTTGTTCGGCTAAACCACGATTACTGCACCTAGTGTTTATTTAAAGTTCCGTAAGTGTTGCGACGTCACTTCTGTGGGTGGGTAGTGGACTGTTTTGCAAACAGTGTGCATCAAGTGGAGATTTCGATCTCTTTTATATGGTGATTATCGTATAAATGTATATATTATGCAAAAAGGACCATTATTATGTTGCGACTCTGTAAGATTCGCTATATTTCTTATTCTCCCTTTTTGTGTTCTTTTAGCAGCAACATTCATGTTGTGCTGGGAGAATAAGAAGTGGATTATTGCAGAACGACACTTTTCTTTGTGTTTATATTTGTGATAGAGTATATAGACGTATGATTTGATGAGGTGCAAATCTTACGTCATATCCAATAAGTGTCATCGACTTCTTGCCGATTGACACGGTATAAATAGCTATTCATTATTTAATATTTGATAGTTCCTAAGTACTTAACTTCGATCGTTTAAAAAACCTTCTACCCGGTAGTTTACCTTTATTCTCTAAAAGGTTCAGATATATATCTCCACATAAAGGAGAATAACTGACTGTTACATAGCTCGAAGCAAATTAGTGTCTGAGCGGATCGGGCACACCCAACTTTCTTGTTTACCGCGCATAATCAAGTAAGTCCCTTTCACCTCTACATTTAACTTCGTTGCTTGCATCAGTTGGCTTGCGAGTCAGTGTCCCTCTCTCTTGGTCACAACCCGTTGAATTGCGTGAGCGGCTGACCTCTTAAGGATGTCGTAAACCCCTACAACCTGGTTACCTCGAGATGGGCACTGTCTCAGCAAGCAACCCGTGGTAGTGTGAATATATTTACCCTAAATTCACTCCACGGTGGTTTTAAATGAATCTTTACTGGTCCGTTTGTAATTGTACTACCAATTGCTAACACCAAAGATTCGGAAACCCGTCGCCACACATGACGTTAAACGTGCTTTGTGTTTTTGCGTTCTATTTTAATTTTTATTGTTATTCAATCATTAGTATCTAACTTATGGTGTTTGACAGCTTTCATGGCGGCAGAACTTAAGGAAGACCCTATGCGAAATGCTTCTCCGTCCCTCTATAAGGGCATGATATTCGAAGCCTTTGGGGCTCTTAGAGGAAGAACTCCAACTCAAGTCAAACCTGGTGACTTGGCGTATGAACATTGCTGTACGCATATTCTACCTCTCTTACTAGAGGACACGTCAAATCCTCCGGTGTCAGACGGAGTCACCCTACCTCTGCTATTCTCCAAAGAGTGGTCTTCGATGGTGCGATCAACAGAATATTCCGAGGAGTTGGATTCTTATGCTTCTTCTTATAGGCATTTTAGTTCTGGAAACAACCGGCCTGGTATGGTCCCTTGGGTACAGCAGGTTGCTAAATCTTTACGCATTCACCCAGCATACCTTCGGCAGACTCTTCCAGATCATCTTTCTAAGGATGAAATCATAAGCATTGCGAGTAGATGTCTTACCACTATTAACAATTACCGAGAGAGTTCAGATTTAGTAGATGTTGCTACTGTTTCTATTCCGTTAGTTTCTTCTTCTACTGGTTCTTCTTCTACTGGTTCTTCTTCTACTGGTTCTTCTTCTACTGGTTCTTCTTCTACTGGTTCTTCTTCTACTGGATTTTCTTCTAATGGACCTTATCCTACTGGTGTTTCTTCCACCGGACTTGTTTCATCTCACTCGACTGTATCGACTCTACAGCGTCCTGAGCTATCTGATCTAAATTCCTTGAACCTTCCACTTAGGGGACCGGCTCGCAAATTTTCCGAAAATGCACCCTTGGTTTTTCTTGATGGAAATCCTAGCTCCTTCACCTCACACGTCCCAAGCGCTGTAACGACAACTATTAGGGGACCGGCTCGCGAAATTTTTCAGAATTCGCAAACGGACTTGTCTGATTTTTCGTTAGGTTCAGATACACTTGATAATAAGTGGTCCATCGGTGAACTTCTTCACATTGTCAAATTTGTCAGTACCGATTATTTACATCTTTCGGACAAAACCAATCCAGCATGGAAATCACCTCTTCCAATGGTCCTACCTCCTGATGTTTACCTTAATATCGTAGGTTTCGATAATGTTGACAGTGCCAAATTTTTCTCCGTTCAGAATTGGAATTTGAATCATCTCGCTTCGGAACGTAACAGTCGAGATTTTGCAACTGTCATGACGCATATGATCAGTAATACGGCTCACTCTCTATTGAATTTCAGCACTGATTCAGATCCTTCGGTACATTTAGACTCAATGAAATCGGCACTTCGACAAGTAGATATGCAAACTTTGGAAAACTATTCGATCAACGAGTTCAACAGTATCAAAGCTAAATTAAGGGCTCAAGATATCGATAAGGGTCTCGAAAAGTTTGCTTCCAATATTACAAAACTGGATACCCAAGTTAAAGATCTACGAGCGCAGGTTCAATCCTTAGAACAACATTATACTGTTCGTATTTCGGAAGCTCGTGCAGATCTTGAGATACGGATTCAACAGTTAGAGTCTCAACGGATTCGCGAAATGAAGTCTGTATTAGATACTGTTGTTCGACTAGATCAACAATTAACTACTGACAGATCTGATTTTCAACGACTCTCGTCTTTTTTGGACAAATCTCGCCGCAATGAGCCTTTGTCCCTACGAGAACAGAATGAATTTGCTCGGTTATGGGGATCTCGCTTACGTCTTCTAATTGCTGAGTTCAATTCTGAAACTGATGATCACAAATATCTGATTTCGCAAGATTCAGTTTCTAGCAAAGTTCCTGCGAACGAATTACCGATTGCACCTTATTTATCTGACTGGCCCTCAGATTACCGACGTGGTCTTCCTCTATACACGCCTCCTCATGAGTCTGAAGTGTTGATAGTTTCTCCCAATTCACATACTATATCAACCACTGTGTCACCTGATAGACCTAGCTATGATTCTTTGGTTCCTACATCGTTTCCATCTGATCAATCGTCTCTAAATTTACGACCACGTAAAGCTGGTTTCTCGCCAATTGAAATCCTGACACCTGTCGATATTTTCGAACGCCTTGCACGAATTAAATTTGTCATCAACCATCATCAGTTTATAGTAAACAGTATGTCCGTACTTATCCAAACTGATGTCGACTTGGTCGTTTTTGCAGAACAGTTAGAGCGTGTTGCTACAGTAGTGTTAAATATTAAACATGTTGTCGATGACCTTAGCACGTTTTTGAACAGTATTGTTGTCTCTAGTTTTCTGCGTACAGACATGTCTAGACATTTCTCCGATTTAACATTTGTCTTGGATAAAATCACTGAACAGTTTCTACGGAAGAAAAGTATTAAGACGCCCAAGCGATCTTTGCCAACCCCAATCAATGATGATGACGATAAAGATCCAGAAACTGGTCCTTCACATGACGCTCCGCCTGATAGGAATTCTAAGACTATTCGTGTTTTCACTACTAGTGCGGCTTCGCAACCTAAGACTTCTAATTATTCGGCTCCCAATGGTGCTACTTCTTCTCGTGGTATCAATCGATCTACTTTTGCGCCTTCTTTTGTTTCTGCTTCTGCAATGCAACTGGATCAGAATCCTTCCGACCCTTCTGATAGTGGCTCTAGTAGCGATTCTTCCACAAAGATAAGTTCTTCGTCTTCTTCGCGTCGCCGAGCTCGTCATAAAAAGAAGTCTCAAAAAAGAACTCCTCCTTCTCTTGGAATGTCCAATGTCTTCGCGCAAACTTTTGGTAATGAGCGTTCTCAGCGGCAGAAACCTAGCGACCGTGCAGTCTCCAAAGCGCTCGATAACTTAGGCAAATTGTCAGCCATCACTGTCTTGGATTGTATTGATTTCTTAAAACGTCTTAGTATCTATTGCGTTGCTACAAATCAATACCCGATAATTTGGCGTCTGGTGATAACTGACGACATTTGGCCTTTTGTTTACGCTGCTTGTATATCTCTTTTCGATAATGATGAATTATTAGATCACCCAGATTCAAACATGTCCAACGTCTCTTGTGAAGATATCGTCAAATCTTTACAGGTCATCTGTGCTGTCGAGTCCAATGCCGCGTTAGTAGCTACATTACACTCAGCCATCACTTGGAGACATTTGGGGGACAAGGTAATTACATCGAAAGACCTACAACGTCTCAACGTTGCGTTAAACGATGTTGTTTTAGTCCTTTCTCTTGTAAGTCGTTCAATTGGAGTTAATGCTGCTGGTATATCAATGGATCCTGGTGTCTCCAATAGTTTCCCTCAAACATTAATTGACATTTTTGGAATCGCTCCCATGCAGTCTTTGATTACCGATGCTTTTGACACTCATAGTTCTACAAAGCACTTCAGCGCCAAATCAGCAACCTTTCAATTGGATGGTATTCCTCTTGTTACAACTTTAATGGAACTTTTGTTGAATTTGGCTAACAAGTTAAAAGAACAAGAGCACATGCAGTTAAAAATTCATGGTTCGTCAAAACATGTTAAGTCGTCTCCTGTTCTTGTTTCTAAGTTACATGCTCTTTCAATAGATGATTTATCGGTTTCGGATGAGACTGAAGACTCGGGTTTACATGTCTTGTCAACCTCTAACAATCGTTTTGCTCCCAGCGGTTCTGGTCAACTTGGTACTGAGAAATTCGACTTCGAAGGAAGACGTAGGGATAAACCTCGTGTATCCCCTGTTGATGACCAACGCCGTTTTCAAACAAGCATTTCCCCGCCTACTTCTAGATCTACTTCGTCTCCACCTTCACCAGACCCGCGAGCTTGTTTTCGTTTTGCAGAAACTGGAACTTGCGACCGACCTAATTGCATTTACAGCCATTCTACAGCAGCTGTGCAAGCATATCAACAATCACCTCGCAAACGTATGTTCAAGGCTGCTCTCAGTATGCTCGAAGAAACAGAAGATTCTCAACGAGTTTTTGAGGAGGAGGTAGAGGTGTCGATGACGGAACCAAAACCTCATTCCGAATGACGGTGCGGGGGCCATACTCCGAAAAGTAATAACTTGTATCTCCATGTCGATTCGGATTTTGTCCAAAATCGTCAAGTTGTTACCAAAGATCATGGTCCGCGTATCTTTGACCCAGGGAAATATCGTCCCATGTTTGATGATCCCGGTGTTGTACCACCTTCCAACCTTTTAGATCCTTCAGAAATTGTTCGGTTACGTGATCTTGACCAAAGGTTGTCATTACACATCTTAGAGCGTCAACAACGAGGTTTTTATCCTGGTTCGCCTCTTTGTTTTGATGTAGAACCTCTTTCTGATTCCTTTTCATCTTATACATTATTCGATCCTTCTGATAATTCCGTTATCGACTTTTCTAGTAATCTGTGTCATGATTCTTTTGTCAATTGGGACCTTGACATTCTTTCAACTTGGGGTACTCCTTTAAATCCTGAATTGCATGCTCATTCTTATCCTCGAGACGCTACACGAGCAAATCCAGTAAGACGTTCAGATGCTTTCCTCTTAGGTACAGATGGTGTTCCAATTCCAGTTCCGGCTACTTTACTTGATACTGGTTCCAGTGCATTTTCATTTATTTCTCCGAAATTCGCTTCCAACTATGCTAGTTTTCTACCCATCTTGGAGTTATCTACGCCAGTTTTCATTAAGTTAGGTGATAATCGTACAACACATAAAATTTCTTCCTATGTGTTAGCTCCATTGTTCTTTGTTAAAAACGATCGTGAATATCGAGGTGTAGTCAAATTGTTTGTCTTCGATACTGGCTACGACATTATTGTTGGTCTACCCGATATTCTATCTTATTTTCCAGCTTTCTTAGCCTCTCAAATTTTAGCTGCAGCAGGTCATATCAACGATTCAGAAATTCTTGGAATGATGAGTATGATCTCCGATTACGCTAATAATCCAGATGACGCTTCACTTCTTCGGCCTTGGTCTAGTGATGTCAGAGAATTATCTCCAGAAGAACTAGAATTTGAAAGTTTACCGGAATTTCATTATCTTCAAAAGGCTTATGATGATGTAGTAGCTGACTACTATGCCTCGGTTGCAAAAAACATTCGTAATGAACAGTTCAAGTTACGACCTAAGATTGTTGAAGCTCTTCTTCAAGGTAAGTATCTTAAAGTTTTTTGTCCTGACGTTTGGCATGGAATTAAATGTGAAGCAGCTCCGTCTGTACTACCCTTACGTTTGGAAACTCTTCCATCTTGTCCAGCTTTCCTCCGACCTCGTGCTCCACCAGTTCCTTTTCATAAACGCATTGTTTTCGATAAAGAATGGGAACGTCTCAAGACGTACTTGTATAAGAAAGCGTTTAGTCCTTATGCTGCTCCAGTGTTAGGTGTTCCAAAACCTAATAATGTTGATGGATCTCCAGCTATACGTATAGCAGTCGATTATCGCGGTATCAATGTTCATCTGAAACGGTCTCATGTTCCTTGTCCAAATCCTTTCGAAGTAGCTACAGCTGTTAGCCAGTTTCGTTATAAATCCGACTTAGATTGTAAAAATGGTTATCATGGTTTACCTTTACATCCCGACACTCAACAACTTCTCGGTGTTCAGGCTCCTGATGGTCAATATGTTCCGTCTTTTCTTCCTGAAGGTGTTGGTCCAGCTACTTCTATTTTTCAACGAGTCATGACTGAAATCTTCAACGACTTTATTACGCAAGGATGGATGTTCGTCATCATTGATAACATTATTATTGGTAGTAATACCTTAGATGAAATGGAATCCCGACTTCTTTCTGTACTCCAACGTTGTGAAGATACTGGTTTAACGCTCAAGTTTGAGAAGTCTTTCTTTTGTGTTGAAACAGTTAAATTTTTTGGCTACGAAATCGGTCATGAACGTACACGAATGGATAAGAGTCGAGTTCAAACTATTCTCGATATTCCGGTTCCTACTTCTTTGACTCAAATGAAATCGTTTCTTGGATCTTGTGTCTTCTTTCAACAATATGTTGACCATTACAACGTTTTAGCAGCACCGTTGTATGACACAACCAAATCAGATTTTGATTGGTCTAAGCCAAATTGTTTCGCAGATTACTTAGGTCACTTCGAAATTCTCAAAATAGCTTGCGCCAATTGTGTAGATCTATTTGCTCCTAACTGGTCTTGTCCTTTCATTGTTAGAGCTGACGCTTCAGTTATTGGTATAGGTGCGGTTCTTTTACAACTTTTACCTGATGATCATCCAACTCATCCTGGTAAACTAGTACCTATAGCATTTTGTTCTCACAAGTTTTCTGCATGTGCCCAACGTTGGTCAACTTATGATCAAGAGACGTTCAGTATCTTCTATAGTGTAACGCAAGTGTTTCGACAATATCTTCTTGGTAGGCAGTTCATTGTTGAAAATGATCATCGTAATCTTCAATGGATGGAACATTCTCAAGTTGCTAAAATTGTACGTTGGCGCCTAGCATTACAAGAATTTGACTTTTTAGTTCGGCATATTCCTGGCAAAGATCAAATTGTGGCAGATTACTTCTCCAGAACTCATCTTTGTGCTATTTACTCGCTAGTTCAACATCCTTCAGACCTTCTCTCAAATGTCCAACCTACTTGTTATGATTGTGATGAATTCGCTATTGATGCACCGACAGATGTTTGTCACCCGTTCCAATCTGGATTCTCTGATTTTTATTCTTTAGAGGAAGATGAAATTTTTAAAGCATTCAATGAGGTACACAATAGTCGAAATGGTCATCACGGAGCGTCTCGTACTTACTTTCTCTTGAACAAGTTATTTCCTGGTAACAAAGTTCCTTTCCAAACGATTCGGGATCTAGTTCGCGATTGTCCTATTTGTCAGAAGCATCGAGAAGTCGGTAATACATCCCTTCAAGAGCACTTCACTCATTTAGAATTATCTCCTTTTCCGAAAAAAGGGTGGGTAGGGATTGACGTCTTGACTGTTAAAAGCTCTAGCTCAGGCAATAAAAAGCTTGTTGTTTTCGTCGTTCACGATACCAAGAGAGTAAAAGTCTTTCCTGTTCCTGATGAAGAGGCTACAACGATCGCTCGTTGTTGTTATTCTTTTCTTATGGATGGTCCTCAAGGTTATCGAGGTTTCGCAACTGATCCTGGGTCTTGTTTTACCTCAGAAGTATTAGCTCAATTGAATCAATGGTTAGGTTTGGCGCACAAAGTTAGTCTCGTTGACCGACATGAGAGTTGTGGTGTAGAATCTAACAACAAGTCAATCTTAGCTCATATCAGCGCCTTAGTAGATTCAGAACGAGCCTCAGATTTTTGGGATCAACCAGAGTACTTATATACAGTCCAATCCATTATCAACAGTTACAGTGATTTCGAATGTGGTCTCAGTGCTAATGAACTTACATACGGTTCTTTAGAATCTGCTTATTGTGACTTACCTGATCCGTTAGTTTCTCCTGATGACAAGCATGAGTACCTCCGGAAACTTAATAATTATATCTTTACAGCTCGTACAGAATCCGAAAAGTATCACCGACAAGTGTTAGCTAGTCGAGCAAAAGGTAGTGTTCCAATCGAGTTGTCTACTGTTTATTCGACTGGGTCTCTAATTCTTTTCAAACCAAACTCGCGTTCTTATGCTCACAAATTACAGCCAACTCTTCTTGGACCTTATCGAGTAGTTAAGCAAGACCGTGGTGAAGTCTATTGTAAACAATTAGCTACCGGACATTCTAAAATCTTTCACGTTTCTAGAGTAGTGCTCTATACTGGAGCTGACGACGAATCTGCATTGGAGTTAGCTCTTCGTGATGATGATCAATACAAAGTCAAAGGTATTCTAGCTTTTAGGGGTGAGCCGGTATCTCACCGTAAGTATATGACCTTTTTGACGCGTTTTTCTGATGATGAAGAAGTATGGGTTCAGTATGGTCCAGATCTTTCTGCGACTGAGGCTTTCCAAACTTATTGTTCTAGTCGTCCAGAGCTTAGAATTCTTCTCGAAAGTAAAGTACGAAGTGCCCTCTATATCAAAAGCCTACGTAAGAGAGCAATTCCTGAAACTATGATTCCGGATACATTCTTTATGGATTTACGATGTTTGGGTTTCTCTTGGTATGATTCTCTAAATTTACCAAATTCAGATACTTGTACTTATGTGATTGAAGCTAGATTCAACAAATATCGCGATTCCTCAAAGACACGTGTTAAAATCTTTTTTCCTGCTTCTGACGAGTATCTAGATGAGTTAGATTATTATTGGTTCTTAGTCAATGCCTATCGTACAGAAGTACAGGACAGCGAGATTCTTGTTGATGAAGAATTTCTAGTTAAGCATCCCAACATCTTAGGAAACAATGAGCGACAACGTATTCTTCAGCGTACCTACTCTCCAGCTGATGTCGGTTCACCAGCTAATCGCCTTGGACGCTATCGGTCACGTACAGCCCATCATCCATCATTGCCTAATGATTCTCGACCGGACCCAAGGGTTCGATTCCAAGATGAAGTTCAATCAGACAAAGTCATAGACAGAGCCACTGATGTTTCTTCAGAAGGCATATCCAAGGTTCCTATCTCATCACGTAAAGTACCCACTGTACTTCGGCGTGAATTTCTTCCCAGAACAGGCAAAGCACCTCGCTTAAGTGCTATGTGTGAAGCCTGTGATGAACAATGTCTTAGTTTCGAATATGATAAAGATGATTTTGATGACGGAATTTAATTTCGTTTGTCTTTCGTCACATCGTGTTACGAAAAGTATGTAAATTATTTATGTTGTCGACATAAAATGAGGACTTGTCAACCTTATATTTTTGTTCGGCGTAGAATCAGTTTTGTCTTATCCAATTCTGTTGTGTTAAGCCCACTTTAACATGGATGGTAGTACATTCATATGTGGAGTTGCCTTATACCTTCAAAGATCAGTACTCCTTGTTCGGCTAAACAACGATTACTGCACCTAGTGTTTATTTAAGAGTGTTGCGAGTTACGATGTCGCTTCTGTGGGGGGGTAGTGGACTGTTTTGCAAACAGTATGCATCAAGTAGGGATTTCAATCTCTTATGTATGATGATTATCGTATATATATATATCAATGTATATATATTATGCAAAAAGAGCCATTATTGTATTGCGTCTCCGTAAGATCCGCTAATTATCACCCCCTAAATTCTGTACACTTTTTTGTGTGGTTCTTATGTGTGATAGAGTATATAGACGTACGATTTGATGAGGTGCAAATCTGACGTTATATCCAATAGGTGTCATCGACCTCTTGCCGATTGACACGGTATGAATAGCTACTCATAATATTTGATAGTTCCTAAGTACTTAACTTCGATCGTTTAAAAAACCTTCTACCCGGTAGTTTACCTTTATTCTCTAAAAGGTTCAAATACGTACTATTAATAGTAACATATATATTCGATACACCAGTCTGTTAAGAATTCTAAAATAAAGGTTGTAGCTATTAATTAAAAG
>JACCDO012005430.1_pt1 | contig 10596 bp, 12 predicted proteins | sample 7446101 | NCBI WGS metagenome assembly JACCDO01 (sample SAMN15323440, study PRJNA562643) | freshwater metagenome | isolation source: river surface water | place: USA:Blue River Watershed | collected 2017-08-16
ATATTGTGTGGTACCGATGTTAAAAAAAAATAAAAAATTAATCGATAGTATTAATAATCTATTAACTGACGCTATATTGCATTTTAATCAAGACTATAGATATCAAATTGATAATCATACTAATATAGGTGGTATAAGTGATTATGTTCTAAATGACCGAGATTTTAATTTATATATTTATGAATTATTTGATATAGTAATGTGTGGTATTGATTCATATATTACTGATAAAATAAGTGATAAAGATGATATGATATACGAATTAAGTAGTGAAATTAGTAGTTTTCTAAAATTATTATTATGTAAAAAATATAATTATAAAATAGCTAATAAAATAGATATTGATATAATTAATATTGAAAACGAAGATATATATAATATTAATGCTAATGACAATGATATTTTAGTACCAAAATAAAAAATTTATTTTTTAAATCTATAAAGGGGTAAAGCATAATCTTTATATTAGTTTGAAATAAAGGATTGTATCACACAATGATACATAACATAATAGGCATAAATTAACAAAACACATTTTAAATTTATATATCACAAAAATCACAGATAACTAAATAAATTATTCATTAAAAACATTCACAAATTAAACACAAAATATAGTTTAAAAACAAGGAAATATATATTCTATTATACGAATGATAATTATTATTATTATGCGACTATCAATTATCGAAAAAATCGACCTTCAGTGGAATGATAATAATAATTACCAATATTAAATAATGTAAATCTTATATTTTATCAAATTTTTTTATACAAAAAAATCTATAAATGGATAAAGCCATAATATTAACTGTATTTAGGTATTATTATTAATTAATAATATCTTTTTTATTTTTTCTAGGTTTTCTTGAATTAGTTTTATTTTTTTTATTAACTGGTTTTATTTCATTGGTTTGTTCTTCGTTAATGTAGTTTGGTATATTTACTAAATTAAGTGATGTGTCTATTACAGTATCAGATAGTATATCTTGTAAAGTATCAATAGTTGTATGTTGGTTACTTAATTCAATAAAATTATAAATTTGTATTGGTTCCATTTGTTCATTTATATTACTAAATTCAATTGTTTCAGATGAATTTACAGAATCATTATTAATAGATTCAATTAAAGTAGTTGTAAATACATTATTATTAATAGGTTCAACTATAGTACCAGATTTATTAAAAATAATATCCTTAATTTGATTCGATTTATTTGTTAAATTATAAAAAATATTTGATAGATTATTTAAATCATCTTGTAAATTATTAAATTCAATTTGAGTATTTGAAACTATACTACCTAGATTATCATTTTTATATAAAGAATACCAAAATAAAATAAAATTAATAGAATTAATAAGTTCATTATTATTTAAATTAACATATTTGGTTAAAATAAGTAGTTTTCCATTTTTAGTAATACTAAATGTTAATTCATTTTTAAAAGAATTATTGATTAAAATACCACCTATATAATTATTATTAATATCTATAAAATTAGCAGAATCATTTTTATTTTGTGATTGCGATAAAAATATATATGATTTTTGTTGGTTAAAAATACAATATGCATCATTTGTAAGATTATTTATTTGTAAATTAAACTTTGATAAATAAAATTGTAAATTTTCAAAAGTGATTTTATATTCTAAATCTTTATTAATATTATTTTTTAAATTAATTATTTGTAATTCTAATAAATCCATTTTTATAGGTACATTATCCAACATTTTATTATTATTATCAATTGATATACGTAAATTATTGATTGTATTATTTAAAATATCTATTGTTTGGTCTTTTACAGAATTAATATTGTTGAAATATTTTTTTTCATCATCACTATTATCTTTTAAAACATTAATTCTTTGTTCGTAATCTAAAATAGTATTATTAAGACTATCAATATTTGAATCTTTAACATTTAATAAAGTTCTACATTTGACATAGTCATCATTTAGAATTTTATAATTTAACTGAATTTCATTATTTTCAGTTTTAAGTTTAAAAATTTCATTATTTTTTTCAGTAACAATTTTATTAAATTGACCTTTTAATAATTTATATTTTTTTCCGAAATCCTTATTAACTTGATTATTTGATGCATCATTCATTATTGAAGAAATTCCTAAAGAAAAAATTTTAAGGTTTGTTTCAGCATCATTTTTTAATAAGATATCTAGTAATTTATTATTAGATGGGAAAGGTATTTTATAATTATTATTATCTCCACACTTAAACATATTTATCTTTAATATAAAATTTGATAATAAAAATAAATAATTAATTTTTAAATATAAAATGTCAGATTTTACTAATTTAATAAGCGATATAAATAATTTTTTAGTTCATTATGATGAGTTAAGGAATAAAATTATAGATTTTAGAACAAATTTAATAAATAAACAAAATATTCAATTATCTATGTCAAATATTAATTTAAGAAATAATCAAGATTCAAAAGTTGGTAGTTATGTAGATACGAATATAATATCAATTCCAAATCAAACAAACACTGTAACAAACTATCCAGAAAGTGAAGAAGATACGGAAGAATATACTGAAGATGAAAATAATTTAAATGACAATGATTTAAGTGATTTAGATGATTTCGAATTATTTAAATTAGATTTAGATGAAGAAAAGAAAAATTAATTTAATGTATTAATTAAATCATAATACTTAAAACATTTATCATTATTATGTAATGGAATTAATGTAAATAATAAAAATTTTGTTATAATTTTAAGATTATTAAAATCTTCAATAGAATAATTTAAAATAAAATATTCTTCAAATGATTTAATCATTTTTTTTTCATATGAGTCTAGTTTTAGAAAATCTTGTTCTTTATCCATAAGAATTTTATCATATCCTATTAATGATTGATATAATTTTGCCCAATCATATAACCAATCTCCATAAATAGAATAGTCATTACCTACTTTACCTCTCATATCTATAAATTTAATTTTACCATAATTATTAATAAATATATTTGTTAATACAGGGTCACCATGAATAACAGTTTTACGTCCCTTATTATTTAATTCATAATCTTTTAAAAAATCATATAGTTGTTGATATTTAATATTACTATTATTAAATTTACTATAATCAAAATTATTATATCTATTTTCTAGTTTATTACAGTAATTTAAATAAATATTTGTATTATCACTACCTATAATATTACAGTTTTGTATCCTTTTAATTGAATTCATTATATGAATTAATGTATTTTCTTTTAATAAACCAGATAAATATATTTGTGTTACTGTTAAACCATTTATTTTTTCTAAAATCATTTCATTCGGCATCGAATATTTAATTAGAAAAGGAAACATATCTTTAATTTCATTCGGAATATTAAGATAATAATAAATTTCACCAGTAAGGTCATTACCTTTTTTATTAAACGTATTAATACCATAACTAACTTGATGAAAATCACGTGGTTTAACCTTATCATTATAAAAACCTATAAATTTTTCAATATCATCAAATGTATTTATCGCTAAATCATCTATATAATAATCCGCATATGGTTTTCCAAAATATATTTCGTCGTATGGTATTTTAAATTTATCAAGAGTATCAAAAGTTATTTTACCTATATCTGCCATACTAGAACCTACATTACCATTATGTGTTTTCATTCTTCTAGCTGTATAAATAATTATTGTATGTCCGAATTTTTTAAGATATCTAACTATTTTAATAGTTCTTTCGATTGGTAAAACGGTAGTATAATCGTTTTTAATTTGAGGATAACTAACTAATGTATTATCTAAATCAAAACAGAAACGATATTTTTTTATATATGATTGATTATTAATTGATGATATCATTGGGACATTATTTATAAATTGTCTAACTTGTAATGGAGTACCTAAACATATCCAATTTTCTTCATTAATAATATTATAATTAAATTTTATATTCTTATTTATCATATAACGTATTAAACCTGAAATATAAAACTCATTTTTTTGAGTAATATTATTATTTATTATTTCATTTGAATATTCTATAAAACTTTTAAATGAATCAAAACCATAGGCACCAGTACATGCTAAATTAGATATTTGTTCTTTTTCAACAATATCAGATACTGTATTATTATCGACTTTAATAAAAGAATAAATTGGATTATCATTCATATTATAAAAAACAAAAACTTGATTTGATTTATTCCATTGCTTTAAAATATCGACCGTATAAAAATTATCACTATCTAAACATAATATTGGTTGATCATCTACATTTAATTCTAATAAAGAAAGATAAATAGTTTCCATTGCACCACGAGTATTATTTTTTAATTTAAAAAATTTAAAATTAAATTTAGGATAATTATTTTGTAATAATGATTCAAAGTTATATAATTCATATTCAATATTATATGGTATATATATAATTGTATCCGAATCTACTTCTAAATTATCTAATAAATAAAATAAAATTGGTCTGCCTAAAACATTTATTAATGCTTTTGGTTGTTTATAATTATTTTCTTTAAATCTTATACCTACACCACCTAACGGAATAACTATAATCATAATATAAATATAATTATATTATAATATTTAATTTTTAACCTCTTATAAAATCATTTTAATATAAAAAATTTGATTTATTAAATAATCAACTTATTAATTATTATACAACAAAAAATGACTTCAATATTGCCAAATTTATTAACACAAATTTATAATTTTAATTATAAAGTTGATTTAAATTATTATAAATATAATTTATATGATTATTTTAATGATATAAATTATATATTTGAAAATAAAACCAATTTTGACGATTTAAATATAGATTTTTATAGAAAAATATTAGATGAATTAATAATAGAATTTAATTATGAAAATAGAAATTATGAAAAATGTAATTTAATAGTAGTAGTAATTCAATTAACTACTTCACCTATTTCATTATATTTAGCAAATGAAAGTATTGTTTATAAAGAATATATAATTTCTGAATTAAAAAAATTTATAAAAATGTTTAAAATATGTAATATGACTGAACATTTAGATTATGCAAATAATCAACTTGAATATTTTCAAAAATAAAAATCTTTATTTATTTTTTTATAAACATAATTTTGTTTCAAATAATGCATATACCCAACCACGTTTATAATTAATTTTTAATTCTTCATTTTTAGTTTCAGTATTATCTAAATTACTTTCTTCATCATATGTAACACTTACAAATATAGTATGAATTGGATACCAACGTGTATTATTATTAAATGAGAATACTTCATTAACAAAATCAGAATTTTTCATTTGGTCAATAAACAAAGTTTCATTTGGTGATTTCTCAAGTGTTGAGATATAATTTAAATACGCTTTTGCTTTATCTAAACATAAAAATGAACTAAGTATTTGTACTTCTTTTTGTTTTTTATAATTAAAAAACTTTACAGCGGTATATCCTTTTGCGAAATGATTATTATTATTCATTTTATTTAAAATAACTATATAAATATAATTATTTAATCAAATTTTTATATTTTAATAAATATATATAAAATGAAAATGTATGAAATTAATACTGGTTATATTTTAAATCCAAAGTATAATAAATTTGATAGAGCTATTGTAATGTGTGGAACATTTAAAGTAATATCATCTGATTTTAATAAGTCGCGTGATTTAGTTTTAAAATCATTATCTAAATTAGATAGAGTGTTAACACCATTTATTATATCATATACTGAAATTACAGATGATTGTGATAATTCAATAAATAATTTTAGTGATGAAACTATATTAACAGCATTTGATAATGGTACTTATTGGTTAGCGTAGCAAAAAAAATATATTATTATCTATTAATTATTCATCAACAGTTGTTTCTAAATTAATTTCATTATTATCTGGAATAATACTATTTGTAGTATTTTCATCTGATACAATATTCTCTAAATTACTATTCTCTAAATTTATATTATTATCTAAATTTGGATTAATAGAATTATCATTATTTGATTTTGGAATATTAAAATTTGTTTTAGGATTATTAATATTAGTATATACATTATTAAAACTAAAAGGTTGATTTAAATTAGAAGTTGGTAATGAATTTCCTAAGTTTATTTGTGATATAATTTCAGAGGAAAATAGATATTCAAATAATTTTTGACTACAAACTACTATAGTTGCTACAAATGATACTGATGCCGCTACGGACATACTAATATATAAATCTAATGATTTATTTAAGAAGGAGAATAAGTATTGACAATGTGGGTTCGATACTCCAGTAATACCTTCGAAATAACCACTAAAACCCCACTTCATACATTTAGAAGCGTAAATTTGAAATAATAACCAATTTAGTGTATATACAGAAATTGATATTAAAAAAGATGCAATTGCAATTTTAGCTTGAGACATAATTATTTTTTTTACTTAAATAATTTAATTATATGATTTAATCAAATTTTTTAAGAAATAGTACAATTACTTGGTGGTAGATTTGGTATATTTATATATGAAAAATGCATTCTTATTTCATGTTCATCTAAACTATTCGGTTCTTTATTAAGATATCTACAACTTATATTTAATATATTTAACCCATAACTAATATAAAATGCGTTTTCTACTGATTCAACCAAAATATTATTATTTTTATCTAAAAATTGTATCTTATGTGAACACGGTTTTGTTGTATTACAATCATGTTCAATTAGTAATATTCCATTATTAATTAACTCTGGATTAGTATTAAATAAATGAAATAAATTATTATACATTTATAATATAAGTTTTTAATAAATTTTAATATAATATTTATAAATATTGTTTAATTATGATGAGTTGAATTATGAGGAGTCGTAATATAATTTAGAGAATCTTCTCAAATATTTAAAGTGTAAACAAATTTTATAGTGAATAGTATTATCATCTTCATTATTATTATCTAAATTATTTATATAATTACACTTTAAACCCATTGTTATAGCATCATATACATCTTGTCCTGATACTTTTCCTAATTTAATTTCAATACCATAACTATTTATATAAATAGCATCATGATAACATGGATATTTATGATGACAAACCTCATCAACATATAATTTACCGTTTATAAAATCCGGATTATTAAATAAATTTTTTAACATTTAGATAAAATATAGATAGATAAAGTTTATTATTATTTAATCTTTTAAGTTTATATTTTATTTTAATAATTTTTTATTTAAGTCCATTTTAATCCATATTCTATTTCTTTAGCATCACTAAATAAAGGTTTGGAACAATTAGGAGTTAATGTATATTCATTAAACCATATTTTTAAGTCTCTATCTACAAAAAAATCCATTCTAATAAATTCAAAAGGTATTGATAAAAAACGTGCAATTGTTATTAAATTTTGCATTATATTTATTGGTAAATTCGGTATATTAATACGTATATGTTTAATACCTAATAAGGTTTTAGAAAGATATGTAATGTTATTTTGAAGATTTAATTCATATTTATTAAATTCACCTTCAAAACATTCTGAAAAAGCAAAAGGAATATTATTAATTAAATAAATACTATACACAACTGCACTACCTGTTTGGTCTGTATTTGCATCATTTATTTTATATTCAAAAAAATATTTTTTATCAATAAAATTATATTGATTTTGAATAGGATAAATTATATTTCTTTCAAAACTCCATATTCTTTTTTGAACCCTACTAATATTCCAAGTATTAAGTGAATTAGATAATATATTTATATTTAATCTTGAATTAAAACCATGGGATGATTTGAGTAATGTATTTGCGTTTAAATCAAAATAGGTTATATCACTTGGATCATTTATAACTCTAACTGTTTGAGGTATATTTAACAAATTATTCGCGAAATTAAAACCAAGTGGAATTATTAAATATTGTATCCAATAATTTACCGTATCTTTGGCTAATAATTTATCGACGAAATATTTAATATGTGAGTTAAATCTAGTAGCTGAATACTCTATTTTCTTATATAAAGGTAATGACATCCAATCAATACTATATTTATCATTAAAATTATATAAATCTAAGTAATTTGTAACTGCGTAATTGTTTGAAATATCATTTAGAATATTTGTCATTTATATAATTTAATAAAAAAAACATATTTATAAAACATTATTATTTTATAAGTACGTCTTCTAAATCAGATTTAAATAATAGTAAATCGTTTAGAATAGAAGAATATTTCTTTTTTAATTTATTAGATGAATTAATATATTTAATCCATTTTTTAAATTTTGAATCAATCATTTTATTTAATTTATGATTATGTAATAATAATTTATAACCTCTAGTAGTTGCTAATATTCCTGCTAATACTGGAAATATATGAACTTGTCTATCTTTATTATTATTATATTCATCTATTAATTGAGTAACTAATAAATTGTATCTATAAATATCATTATCTGTATCATTTATATCATTAAAATTTAATGACATAAACCACACTATATTAAAATGCACTTTATCTTGACATAAGAAACATTCAGTATGATAAGGTATAAAATTTTTAGCAATATCTAAATCATAAAACTCATTTAATGTTATAAGTCTATCGAATGGTAAATTAATTTCATTCGAAATTTTTTGACAATTTCTTAAATTACAATAACCATTTGAATGTTGATATGCTATTCTATTACAATTTAAACATTTACTTGATAAATAAGATGGTACTATATATAAATTATTATCGTCATTTATTCTCATAACTTGTTCTGGTTTTCCATTTGTCATATTATAAGATACTAAATAATGATATTCTGGATCAAATAAATATAACTCATGTGTAACTTTATTAATTTTAACAACAAAGAAACTACCATGATTTATATCAAAATAACTTTGATAATATTCTTCATGTGTTTTCCACTCATTTAATAATGAATTAGGTTCACAAATATCAATCCTAAATTTATGTGATTTTGGTAATTTTAAAAGTATTGAGTTATTAATTAGTTCTGTATCCATTTTTATATCAATTTAACAAAAAAATAAATGAATTATCAATTTTTTTTATATATTTTTATTAATTAATTTCATTATATTTTTATTATTTAATTGGTCAACTCGTTGTAAATTTAATACTTCTTTAATAATATTACTTCTTTTACTTCTTTCTTTTAATTGAATTTCAGATAATTCCGAGTCTTCTATATCACTATCAATATCTTTTAATATATCATTTTCATTTCCAATATTTAATTCTTTTTTAATTAAATTAAAAGCTTCAAATACTTGATTAATACGATTTAAAGTTTGAGTTGATGTGATTACAGACATTTTTCATATTATATAATTTTAATTATATGATTATAATCAAATTTTTATAAATTTAAATACGCTAAATCATCAATTATTTATTATATAAATTTGGCGTAATAATACATTTTAGACACAACTCGTCATTAATTTACTTACAGTAGTTTATATGTGACATAGTGTTTATTTATGTAAAATCCCGCCAAATCATCGATTGTTCATTATATAAATTTGGCGTAATAGAATATTATATATACAAGTATAGACTTATAATTGAGCGTGTAAATACATAATATAAGTTGTGGTATATTATACATTGACTAGTGTTATTTTAATAGATAAATTAATTTAATAATGAATTATATGAATATTCCAAATTACAACTAAAATTTTTATTTTTTAAAGAACATGATTCTATATTATTTTTTTTAATAGAATTGGATAATGCTGTGAATATTTTACTAGTTTGACTGTTTTTAGTATGTATTATGCTATCTGGTGATAAATTATCATCAAACTCTGTTAATCTACGCCAGTATGCAATATGAGAGGAGAATTTCTTCCAACTTTTATATTTTTGAATTATTCCATCTATTAGAGACATAGATTTAGTAACCCATTGATAAATTTCTACTTTACGTTCTTTAGCAGGTAAATGAGTATGTGAATTAAAACGGATTACTCTATACATTAATTGGTCAAATTTAGAATACATATCAAGCGGTTCTAAAATATGTAATTGTTCCGCACCCCATATATTTATACCATCTATAAAACGTGGATGTAACAGTAAATATTGAATTTCTTTATTTTTAAATTTATTAATTATTTCATTTCTCTTATTAGTTGTTAAATTGTCATCTAAGATTGCATAATTTTGTCTATGATCTAATAAAAATTTCGCAAATAAAACCAATCCTTTATCATAAAAATTCGAATAAATAACAGTTTGTTTTTTATATGATATATTTAAAATTTCATTAAATTTTGCAGGTAAGAATGTATTTTTATTTTCATCTTTTAATGTTAAATTACCAATACAACGTCCATAATCTAAAAAATCCGAATCAGATAATTTAAAAAATACTCCTTTTTGTTTATAATTAGTTTTAACACCAATATTAATTATTTCATCTTTAGTAAGTTTATTATATGCACCTTTTAAAAATAATTGCATTTGAGGTAAAGTATATTCAACATTTTTAATAATTAATTTTTTACTTGGATAATTTGATTCATTAAGTTTATCTAAATAACCATTACAAAATGTTTTAAGAAAGTATTGG
>JACCDO011102326.1_pt1 | contig 10595 bp, 6 predicted proteins | sample 7446101 | NCBI WGS metagenome assembly JACCDO01 (sample SAMN15323440, study PRJNA562643) | freshwater metagenome | isolation source: river surface water | place: USA:Blue River Watershed | collected 2017-08-16
AATCCAACTGGCGCAGTATACAATAAAGAACAATTACAAGGGTTGGCCAAGGTATTATTAGATTTTCCTTCGGTTATTGTGATAGCAGATGAAATATACGAGCGACTAACATATGACGTGCCACATGTTTCATTTGCTAGTATCGATGGTATGTATGATCGCACTGTAGTTATTAATGGTTTTAGTAAATCACATTCAATGACTGGATATCGTATAGGATATAGTGCATCACCCATTGATATAGCAAAAGCTATTGGGAAATTACAATCACAACTAACATCATGTGCGTCATCTGTCGGTCAAGAGGCGGCTCGTGTAGCCCTTACCACCGATGATAAATGGATGAGTGAGCGAGTGCACGAGTTACAAAAGAAACGAGATTTAGCATACAATTTACTGACTGAGATACCGCATGTTACGTGCCCTAAGCCTAACGGAGCATTCTATTTGTTACCTGATATTAGTCACTATTATAATAAAAAGACAGAATCAGGTACGTACGTGTTAGGTTTGTATTTTTACTTACTAACTCACTCATTTACTTTGTTAGGAACGTTAATTAAAGATTCACATACGCTATGTTTGGAATTGTTAAGAAATGAGCAAGTGGCGCTAGTGTCGGGCGATGCCTTCGGTGCCGAAGAATGTTTAAGGATCTCATATGCTGCATCGGAGGAGCTGATTATTACGTCAATTCGCAGATTAAAATCTTTTTTGTTATCATTAAAATAAGAGAAATGAATGTAAATAATTATCAAAAAGAAAACATTTTAAATACAACCGGGACAATGAAACAGCCAATGAACATAAGCAACATACCCATATAGAACCAGTAATTACTGAACTCTTTGGGCTTCGATAATTTCTCTTTTACTTGTACATCTTTATACCTGGAAATTACACGACTAGTCAGCCACGACTTATACTCTTCATTAGATAACGAGGAATATAAAAATTGCATAACGTTGTCTTTGGCGTCAGGATCTCGAGAAATATCATGACCTAACGAGTGGGTGAGTAAGTAAGTAAGTAATTAAATAAATTGTACATACGTACCTAAAAAGTTATCATTGCTTTCACCAATAACATAACAATTAATATTTCCGCTTAATATCGGGTTTAATGCGAATATAGTTGTGTAGTACTTCAATAATGCCTCCAAACCACAACTGCTTGCTGCATCGTCACTGATTCCGCATACTACGTGTCCCACTACTGGCTGATTTAGCAAATATTGTATCAAATTATCCATCGATCTCTGGTGCTTCGACCATTTTGATTCTGTTAGCAGTACCTCAATGGCAACATAGAGCACATGGTCCTCATTGATGTATCCATAAATTATACTATCAGCAATTAACTTATCAATTCTTTGCTGCAAACTATCTATACTTTCTTTCTCTGCATTCCACAACAAATAACAACTTGATATTGCTCCTTCTGTAATTCCTTCTCCGTTTATCTCGTTTGTATAAACAAACTTTGTTATCTTTTGTTCAATTTCACTCAAAACCCAGTAGCGTTCGGTGGTGTATCTCGGCAACAAAGAAACATGAAACATAGTACCGACTGGGTCCAATTAATAATAATACTACTGTAACCAGGGTATTGCACGGTCGCACCTCTCGCACACCTCTCGCACCTCTCGCTAAAAAAAAGAAAAATATTCAATTTTTGTTTAGGGATTACAGAGACCTAAAACATTCATTAATTATATGGTTATAAGCGGGGTTTTCTGTGTTTTAGAATGAGAAGAACGTGTTTCCGACTGTTTTAGATTCGTTTTTGAATAGTTTTCATTCAAATTGAATTATGTACCGATTCCATCTAATTACCATTACAATAAAGCCTTATTATCAAGACCGCACCCATTGTTATCAAGTTGTATCCATTTAGGTAGTGGCTATTATAATCATTATTTCATTTTCAATATTTTATTTCCGTTGAGAGGGCCTCAGGGTTGCAAAACAGGCCTCTCGACATCAACTAGTACTACTACCAGCAATAGGGTTCCTACTTCATGTGGCATTCGCTGTGACTTCCTATTACAATGTGGTTTTAATTACTGCAGAAAAAAGATAATATGTTATTATTGCTTATTTTATTATTGTTTGCTTCAATTGAAGCAGCACCGACAAAAGCACCATCACGACAACCATCTAAGGCGCCTTCTTACGCACCAAGTAGATTTACAAGGCAACCAACATCTGCCGCACCTACTTATTCGCCAACCTATTTTCCCAGTTTATCGCCGTCTGCATTGAGTGTTATCTCTACATTTGCAGGTAATGGTACCAGTTCGTTCAAAGGTGACAATGGACAAGCAACCTCGGCGACATTAGACACTCCGATTGGCGTGAATATAGACAGTTCTGGAAATATATACATCGCTGACTCTGGTAATAATAGAATTCGAAAGGTGACGATTTCAACTGGAATCATTTCTACCGTCGCTGGTAAAGGAACTGCTTCACCTACTACCAACGGTATTCAAGCGACATCATCTGGTTTAAATGATCCAGATTTCATTACATTTGACAAATCAAATAATATTTTCATTTCTGACACTGGTAATAATATCATTCGATTTGTCACGGTATCAACTGGAGTCATCAAAACGATTGCAGGTAATACTACTGCTGGCTATAGTGGTGACAATAAAGTTGGTACATCCGCGCAACTAGATACTAACGAGGGCATCGCGTTTGATAGTAAGAATAATTATTTATACATCTGTGACTTCGGCAATAATAGAATAAGAAAGCTTAGTTTAACAACCTCGATTATTACCACAGTCGCTGGTACGGGCACCTCTGGTAATACTGGTAATGGCGGTGCGGCAACATCTGCCACCTTGACCAGTCCAAAGGGGATCGCGATTGACTCCATTGGGAATGTATATTTCACGACAGGTAATGTCGTCAGAAAGATAACAGTGAGTACTGGCATCATAAATTCGTATGCGGGGCTTACTAGTAGTAATGTGTTTGTTGATGGGGCTATCTCATTGGCGGCATTCAATAGTCCATACGGATTAGCCTTTGACAATGCCGATAATTTATTCATAGCAGATGCGAGTAACGGTCGGATAAGGAAGGTGACCAATGCAAGCACTGTCACCACAGTCGCTGGAGCAGGATTTGGTGTCTCTAGTGTGGAAGGTAGAGTTGCAACATCTGTTTCATTGAGTTTTCCATCGGGAGTTGCTGTAGATACAAGTGGAAATATATTCTTTTCTGAGAGAGGAACCTCCAAGATACTGAAAGTATCGGTTGATGGAACAGTCGGTCCGACGATACAGCCCACTAGTATGAAACCATCACGACGTCCATCGGGTTATCCTTCCGTGACTCCAACCTTGTTGCCAACACCAGGGGTTAAGAGACCAACCAGTTCGCCGTCTTCATTCTCATACGCAGTAACAACTGTCGCAGGTGTCGGTTACGGAGATGGCGGTCTGATCAATGTCGCCTATAACTATCCGCTTTTCATGGCCATGGATACGAGTAAAAATATTTACGTAACGGATCATTTAAACAGCTTAGTATGGAAGCTAACTCGCTCAAATACCTCAACTGTAATTGCGGGAAATGGCGTGTCTAGTTACACAGGAGACGATGGCGCGGCTACTAGTGCTTCGTTGTATTACCCTACAGGTATTGCAGTAGATAGTACCAGAAATATTTTGTACGTCGGCGATTATGCTTCCAACCGAGTGCGGGAAATCAACATAACCTCCGGCATCATCTCATTGTACGCAGGTAGTGGGGACACAAACAAGTTTAGCGGTGACGGCAGTGCAGCCAAGAGTGCCAATATCAAATACCCCGTTGGTGTGGCTTTAGACAAATCGGGCAATCTGTATATTTGCGATAGTGGATTCCATCGAATCCGAAAAGTAGATAGAAAAACGAAGCTAATCAGTACCGTTGCCGGCAGTAGCACCTCCGGTAGCTTCAGTGGAGATAACGGCGCTGCGACATCGGCCAAGTTGAATTCGCCCTATGGAGTAGCAGTAGACACGTCAGGTAGGCGATCTTGTCCCAGTTATCACATTGACCTTATGCATTATTCTAATCTATTATAGGAAACATTTATATCGCTGATACTTACAATCAACGTATCCGCAAGGTGACGATATCAACAGGAATTATATCCACAATCGCCGGGAGTAGTACTAGTAGTGGGTATAGCGGCGATAACGGCGCAGCTACATCCGCAAAATTGAATTATCCATCCGGCGTTTCATTAGACTCGACTGGCAACATGTACATCGCTGATAGGTATAATCATCGTATCCGCAAGGTTACCGTATCCACTAGCATCATCACCACGATTGCTGGCAGCAGTACTGGTAGTAGTCTCAGCGGGGATGGAGGCATGGCGACATCTGCAGCATTGAACTACCCATTTTCTGTGTTGATCGATAGCAGCTCTAACCTTTACATCGTTGACTCGGATAATAACGTGATTCGGTTTGTCTCCGACTCCAGCGATTCTATAAAAACCTACTCCGGGACATTCAGTGCGGGAGATAACGGTAAAGCAACCGCCGCACTTACTAGAGCACCATATGGCCTATACGTCTATAACGACGACGTTTATTTTACGGAATTAGTCGGTAGCCGTGTGCGTAAGTTGGCATCAGCGTCGGGCATCATCACAACCGTGGCAGGCAATGGGTACAATGATTATGCTCCTGGAACGTATGCTGCAACTTCAACCTCGTTAGATGCCCCAACCTGTGTCATCTTGGATGACTCTGGCAACATGTTCATTTGTGATACGTACAACGACAGAGTAAGAATGGTTGAGGCTGGTACAGGCAACATAGTGGTGTACGTGGGAAATGGTAATTCGGCATTCAATGGAGATAATAATTTGGCTACATCGACCAGTATAAATGCGCCATATGGTTTAGCGTTAGACAGTAGCAACAATCTCTACGTCAGTGACTACGGCAACAGTCGCGTGCGCAAAATAGCACGTGATTCTACCATCGTGACAACAATAACAGGCACAGGAAACAGCACGTACAATGGAGATAACATCTTGTCGATATTAGCCAATACCAAGCCTTTTGGCCTCGCCATGGATTCGTCTGACAACTTGTACATCGCTGATTACGCTAACCATCGCGTACGCAAAGCATCGTACTCGACGAAACTTATCACTACCATTTGTGGTATAGGCAGTACTACATATAATGGTGACAACATACCTGCTACGAGTGCGGCGATTTATCAGCCGACGGGGGTCTCGTTATACGCTGACAACGAGTTATACATCACGGAGAATTCAGGCAGTAGGATAAGAAAAGTGTCTCTTGATACAGGGTATGTCGTCCTTGTTGCAGGCACTGGTACCCAGGGTTACAACGGGAATCGCTTGGATGCCACATCCACTACATTTTGTTATCCAAAAAATGCCGCCCGAGATTCATATGGTAACGTTTACATCACGGATACAGAAAATTATCGTGTGCGAAAAATCGCAGCTCCCGCACCCACAGTAGTACCGACCAAAGTTCCTTCTATTGAACCAACTTACATCCCTGGTGCACCAACGCCAAGACCCTCTAGTAGCACTCCTTCAAGTGCTATGCCATCATTCGTACCGTCGTTTTATCCATCAGATGAGCCTACTACAATACCATCACCTGAGCCCTCGGAAATACCGTCATTCATACCTACTGCAACACCGTCAACGGTTACTCCGTCGTTCTATCCATCGTATGAATATAGTACTGAGATTTATTTCATGGCGAATCAAGACTTATTGGGAATTTCCTTGTCTGAGTACGAGGCAGATAAAGCGCTTAATGATGTGATCATCCAATCGACTGTGGTGAGTGCGATAGGGTATGACATAGCCACGCATGATGTGGTAATCACATCGGTGCATGCGGTAACTGAAGAAGCAATGACTGCAACCAATACCTCAATGATACATGTTAAGTACCACATCAAGATGACAACCAATGTGTTTAGTGACGCGAACTCTGCCATTACAGCGTACTCACAGTCATTGAATGAGTCGGTTTGCACTGGTATATTCGACATATACTTGCAGTCATATGCCAACTACTACAACGCAAGTAGTATGACATCTGTGAAGTCTGCATCGCTTGTGCTGTCAACCGCTACACCCACCTCAACACCGACATCAAAGCCAACCGTGATTCCAACTTCGGCTCCAACATCACGTCCAACAAAACTTGATATTATTGAAGTCAATGTGTTAGATGCGCCATTAACACGTGACGTGGCCAAGAAAAAGACTAGCTACTATTTAGGCGCATATGTAGGCTATTTTGTGGGTATCTATATACTCGTTTATTTGTTTTCATTCACTGCGTATGGAAAACAAACGAGTAGCAATCTATACGACTCTGCATTCCGCTCACTGTCCTATATCACTCATTCGAAACATACTCAAGCGTCAAGCGAGATGTCAGTTGCCGCCGATAGGATACTGTCTCAAATGTATTGTTTTAATAACGATGTGCGACGCCTATTGCCGTCGTCGGAGACGAATGATGTCGATGATAACGCAGACCGCAAGGTCAGATGGAGTAAGCTTGTTTTGTTAGACAGCATGATGACGTCATCTGGTTCAGAGAAGTATACGGACAGTTTCCGTGAATATATGCTGCAAAAACGTACATTGATTGGTTGTGATGCGATATTTTATCCAGCGGGAGTCACGTTCACGATCCCGTGCACCAAGCAACAAATCGTATTACCTCCTGGTCGTTTGGAGAATATAGTAACGTATATCATGCATAATCATTTGTTTTTTTCAAGTTTTTATTTCATAGAAGGGTCCAAGCTGGGTGCGCATGGCACGCGGATATTGTACATCGGCAAGGAGATTTGTGTCTTTGTTCTGTACCAATTTTCTCGTGCATTATTAGGATATTATGAACTTGATGGTTACGGACTCGGGATATTGATCAATATATTTATTGTTACACCTAGTGCAGGCGCCGTAGCGCGTATGTTGAGGTATATGTACGTGTGTCCATTCACGGAAACGGAAGAGTTTAAGAAGAAGTATGCGGACTATAAGTCAATCATCCTGTTACTGGGTCGCATTGCTATCTTACCAATTGTAATGTTCATGGGCGCCGCATTGATAACGGCTTGCTTCCTTAGTAGTGGACGACAGATTCCACTTATTTTAATTCAATATTTTGTCTTTGTGCAGTTATACGGCATCGTGGTGGAGTGCGTCCAGGCGTATCTACTGTTTGTTGACACCTGTTACTACCGGCTGTCTCTCTTTGGTGTTGATTTATGCATTGGTAAACGGTATTTGGAATTAATCGTCACCGAACAGCAAGTGGATGGGGTTGATTTTGCATGCACCTATCGTCAGTTTCTATGCGGCATTAAATATATGAGGATATTGAATCGAGAGGATGCAATGAAGGCGGGAATGATCACAGTACCAGTGACTACGTCGATTGATGACATGTATAGAAACAGTACCTGCAATGACAATGAGTGTGATATTGAAATGAACAAGATCACGGACAGGAGCAGCAGTGTCAAGGTGACTGTGTTGCCTCCATCACTTAGCAAGAAGAGCTCACTTCGCAGCAAAGATGGTCAATTAGAATCAAGTGAAAAGGAAGAAAGTGTAGATAGTGAAGTAAAAGAAACACCCAAAAAAGAATCGTCAATGCGCAACAAAGACGAGAATCCAAGTGAAAAGGAAGGAGTTAACTTCAAAACTGCGGTGCTGAATGCAACCAGTGAAGACCATGACGTTTCATATGGTAACATATACCAGGGTAATAATAACAAAGTAATTGCTGGATCACCCGATACTATCGCCACGATTTTCAATCCATTAGCCAAGCGAAGCACTCTTAAGTAAGAAATAAATAATTAAGACCTATAACTGATTTCATTAAGAAATGATAACTCTGTCACTACCGCTGCCACTCAAAGCTATTCAGCTCAACTTTGTTGCGATGCTGTGATAGCAACTGGTGCGGTCATAAGACCAGCGACTGTAAATTAATAAATTTGTATACTGCTACTATAATCTCCTTTTATTAGACTCTCATTACCCACCCCCAATCTGTGCCCTCTCCCAAGACTCCACACCTAGGAATTCCGAGCTCAAGTGAGCCTCAATCTGAGTCTGACAGCTATGGAGAGCCCATTTAAGGAGAAGAAAATAGCCCATTTAAGCCACCCTGTTTGGTTCCAAAGGGACAACCCACCACGTTTGTAACATTACCCTAACTCTTGAACACCTGGCTCAAGCGCTTGAAATTTCAGCTCATCGAACTCCTGACAAATTTCAGTAAAGTATAGTGTTACAAAATTGAAAAAATGATGTTAATTGCAATGATAGTGCTTCTTGCGGTGATGGCGTCTGTGCTAGCCGCCAAAAACAAAGCTAACTTAAGAGAAGCGCCAAAGGTAAGAAGTAATCTTTGATTGATTGGGGTAAAACAAGGAGTATCATATAATAAGTAGCTTATATGATTTGATATGATTTAATATGTGAAGAGACATTCTTGTGCAAGGGGTTTCATTGTTGATTCCATATGATAAAGCGTCAAAACTCCTCATATGTTAATCTAATAATCATAAAGTCGATATTCCAACAACTTCAACTACGTTGTTATTTTCTTCACTATTAACCATTTCTTACCTGATTGATTTAATTTTTACTTATGTAGAAGTTTGCACGTAGTGTCAAAGATGTTGAAGCTAAATTGAAGACGTAGAAATGAAAAACAAAGTTTATGCAGTTGAACATCTTGAGCACGGTAAAAAGCAATGGATAAAGCAACAAAAAGAAAAAGAAATTAATAAGATTAAACGTCTTGGCGGTACAATTTACAACGAAGATGGCACTCCATCGTTGTCGTATATAACCGTTCAAACTACCTCTCCAGATAAATGGTTTAATTTCTTAACATTTGCATCTAATCAGGATTGTGTAGACTCGGATTACACCAAGTTAGACGAGTATTACTTCGAAGGCAATGGATGCTATGCTTATGGTACTTATAACCATGCTACTCAGCTCGAGACGGAAACGGGATCTACTGATTTTGTAGTAGCTACAGTTAGTGGAAATGTGACTATAACTTATAATCAATACAGTTCTTTTGATTGTACAGGTTCCTCTACTCCAAGTAATGAAAAAACTTACTCTTTGGGTTGCGATGGCATTTATTTTGGTGCGTACACTACAACGGTGCCGTTGTATGATGATAATTCGCCATTTACTAATGATGTTCCAGGTTTTGGAGAAATCAACTACGCCAATGATAATCCTACAGGAGATACCGATTATGCAACGTGGTTTAATTGGCAGACACTTTCTAGTCAAACCAACGGGGATATTTCTGATTATGGTGAATGTGGTAATGGTTATATCAATTGACATGTACCGACGAGGCACTTACTAAAACTGCTTATTCTACGTCTACTTGTGATGCTGGCACTGACACCAGTACTGATGATTACGATAGTGCACTTGCTGATTATCAATACGACGATGCGACAACCGGTGATGACGATTTTAATAATCAGTACATTTATTGGCAAAGATTGTGCTCTGGTGGAACTTCCAGTGCCACTGATGATGCAGCCGACGATGAAACAGATGACAAATCAGATGACAAATCAGAGGACGATGATAGTTCAAGTGTCTGCTTTGCTGGCAGTGAAATGGTCACCCTTGAATCAGGTGTATCTAAATCAATTGCTGATATTGTTGTTGGTGATCGTGTCTTAGCAGCCAACGCTCAAGGCGCATTAAGTTTCTCTGATGTCATCGCAGTTCCTCATGCCAAGAACAATCATCGTGTCATGTTCAATGAAATCTCCCTTGCTAATGGTGCTGATATCCGCATCACTGGTGAACATTTACTTCCTGTTGCTGCATCATGTGGTACTGACGCAGTGTTCACTGTAACCGCTGCCAAGAATGTTGCTACTGACTCATGTGTCATGACTGTTGATGGACAAAGTGCTGTTGTATCTAACAACAAGGTTGCTGGTAATGGTATCTACACCATTGTTACTAACGAAGAGTAGGTTGTTGTCAACGGTGTCGTTGCATCGCCATTTGCTGTATCACATGCTATGGGTAACACTTTCTACAATGTGTACCGCACCATGTACGGCTATGTCCCTGGATTATTCAAAAGCAGTGTATTCCAAACATTCCATACCACTTTCGCTCACTTAACTATGAAAACATGGTAAAGTTATCGCGATATTCTATGTGCCGCAGAGGCTTTTTTTTACGTATGCTTATATCAAAGCACCATGTGTGACGCCTATTCGACTGATAGATTGGGATTTTAAACTAGAGTCCTTATATTACTTTGTTTGCTTTTTAAAAATTAGAAATATATTTCAATTGTCTCTTCTTATTAACTACCCAGTGATAACTAGTTAACCACGTATAAAAGTTGAGCTACTAATAGACGCATGAGCCAGCAGTGCGGGGACCAGTACAGCCCGTCTCTCCTATAGCGATGCGCAGCGCTCTGAACCAAGAAACGAATATTTAATTTGTAAACTATTATGGCTTTTTTATGGGTACCGGGGTGTATG
>JACCDO010717707.1_pt1 | contig 10594 bp, 10 predicted proteins | sample 7446101 | NCBI WGS metagenome assembly JACCDO01 (sample SAMN15323440, study PRJNA562643) | freshwater metagenome | isolation source: river surface water | place: USA:Blue River Watershed | collected 2017-08-16
TTAATTAATTTTTTACTTTTAATCTAACCTAAAATCTTATGGCACTCATCGTACAAAAATACGGCGGCACCTCAGTTGGTAGCCCAGAACGCATTAAAAATCTCGCGCGTCGCGTTGCGCGCTTCAAGGCACTTGGTCATCAAATCGTCGTGGTTGTATCTGCGATGTCAGGTGAAACTAATCGACTAATTGGTCTTGCTAGAGAAGTTATGGCAGAGCCGGATCCACGTGAATTAGACGTAATGGTATCAACTGGCGAACAGGTGACTATTGGCTTAACAGCCATGGCCTTGATGGAATTAGGCATTAAAGCAAAAAGCTACACCGGCGCACAAGTTCGTATCGTGACTGATGATGCGCATACTAAAGCTCGCATCCTTCATATTGATGAACAACGCATCCGCGCTGATTTAGATGCAGGCAATGTTGTTGTTGTTGCAGGCTTCCAAGGTGTTGATGAAGACGGCAACATCACAACACTTGGCCGCGGTGGTTCAGACACTACTGGCGTAGCACTTGCTGCTGCGTTAAAAGCAGATGAATGCCAAATCTATACAGACGTAGACGGTGTATACACAACCGACCCACGCGTAGTACCAGAAGCGCGACGCCTCAAATCCATTACCTTTGAAGAAATGCTAGAACTTGCAAGCCAAGGCTCAAAGGTATTGCAAATTCGCTCTGTTGAATTTGCAGGCAAATATAAAGTGAAACTACGTGTACTTTCAAGCTTTGAAGAAGACGGCGAAGGCACATTGATTACATTTGAAGATTCCGAAAATAAGGACAGCAACATGGAACAACCTATTATCTCTGGCATCGCATTTAACCGTGATGAAGCTAAAATTACTGTACTGGGTGTGCCTGACAAACCTGGTATTGCATATCAAATTCTTGGCCCTATCGCTGACGCCAACATCGATGTTGATATGATCATCCAAAATACAGGTGCAGACGGCACAACTGATTTCACATTCACTGTACACAAAAATGAAATGGCAAAGGCCCTCAGTATTTTACGAGATCAAGTACAAGCCCATATTGGCGCACGTGAGATCAGTGGCGATGACAAAATCGCTAAAGTTTCAGTGGTTGGTGTAGGCATGCGCTCACACGTAGGCATTGCAAGCCAAATGTTCCGCACATTGGCAGAAGAAGGCATTAATTTACAAATGATCTCAACCAGCGAAATCAAAATTGCTGTTGTGATTGATGAAAAATACATGGAGTTAGCAGTTCGCGTACTACACAAAGCATTTGGATTAGAGGCGGCTTAAGCGCTAGCGAGCACTAAACTTACATTGATTTTTAGGGCGCAATCGAGTATCGTTACGCCCTCGTAACAAAGCAACAAAACGGAGAGCTGGCCGAGTGGTCGAAGGCACTTCCCTGCTAAGGAAGCATACGGGCTGAAATCTGTATCGAGGGTTCGAATCCCTCGCTCTCCGCCAAACACTGGTGTGTTTATCGCAAAATTGCTTAATTTCCGCTGGAAATAAAACCAAGTTCGCGTATAATTCACGCCTCACGCGCCCGTAGCTCAGCTGGATAGAGTACTTGGCTACGAACCAAGGGGTCAGGAGTTCGAATCTCTTCGGGCGCACCATACAAAACACAAGGCTACCTTCGGGTGGCCTTTTGTTTTTAAGACTATCCGTTTGTATTTGCAAAGCCATCACTCAAAATCATGACAGCCTCCAGCAATCAAGCAAATAACCCGCTTCATGGCATTACGCTAGAAGCCATTGTTACTATGCTATTCGAGCATTATGGCTGGAACGGCCTTGCTGAGCACATTCCCGTCAATTGTTTCATAAACGACCCAAGCATTAAATCTAGTCTCAAGTTTCTCCGTAAAACTCCGTGGGCAAGAGGCAAAGTAGAAGCCTTGTATTTAGCCCTAATGAGAAAAAATAAAGAAATCCGAGATGGAAAATCTTGAGCATTTAAACTCAAAGTCTGATATTCCAAGTGGCATCATCAAGGCGCTTTCGCTCAAACAGCCTTATGCCTGGCTAATCGCTAATGGTTATTTGTTAGTGGATGACCGTACTTGGGGCACAGGCTACCGTGGTTCGATATTAATTCATGCTAGCAAGGGCATTTACGAGGAATATTACGACTACTTGGTCGCACAAACAGACATTCCTCTCCCCAGCAAAGACAAGTTAGGTTATGGCGGCATAGTAGGTATTGCGCAATTGATCTTGTGTGCTCGCCCAGATGAAATTCCGCCGACACTCACCCGTGAACAAAGAGCCCATTTTAGTGGCGTTCCACTTGATGGCTTCGGGTTTTTGTTTAAACATGCAAAACCATTAACGCTGATGCCCTGCCCTGGCAAGCTTGGCATTTTTGAAATTGATATGGATGCACTGTTAGCAGCACCGCCACCTGCACAGACTTCACTCTTTTGAGGAAAGCAATTTCTTCATTAACTCAAACAGCGATTCGTTTATCGTCTTAGGTACAAAACAGAATAAAGTCCTATTAAAGACTTATCACCTAAAAAAGATCTTGTAATGTTTCAATCTGACCTCAATTTGCGTATTGTTATATCTAATCAATGTCGCACTTGAAAGAAAATAAATGTTACTCATATTACTGGGCCTGATTTTAGCTTTACTGCCCCTGATTCTCACTACAGCTTTTCCACATCTTATGGTGATTAGTATTTATGCAGGACTGGTTCCTTGGATTGCAATCACATGGGCAGTGATTGTTGTGACCATCATATTAAGACGCCAGCGAATCGCCGAATGGCGTGAAAATCGCAAGCTTAAGAAAATGGCAAAAAAGAATTAAGTTCATTTAATTGCTTGCAAGGAACTATTCAACATTTATCTACCCAAATAGGTAGTTGCAATATTGCAATTACCTCCCACGGGAATATAATGCCAAATATGACGAAAACGACAACAAAACATTCAAAAGCCTATCTAAGATTTCTCAGTCTTGCTGCTGCAATACATGATCTTCCTGGCATTCCTCAATTGGACAGCACTGAAGAGAAACTACTCAATCTTTTAGCGCTCAATATCAACTCAGGCCAAAAAGTAAATGTGCTTGAAGCGATGAATTTAGTTCCAGATGCATCACCTGCTACGGTGCACAGACGCCTAAAAACATTACGTAAGAAAAATATGATTACGTTAAATGTTGATGCGATTGATAATCGTATCAAATACATAGAAATCACGGATGTAGCCGTTGAATACTTTACCAAGCTAGGACAATGCCTGAGTCTGGCAAATAAAACCTAATCTAAAAAAAATAAGGCAGAGCAATCTGCCTTTTTTATTATTCGACCTATGACAGCATTTTCACCATCAATGTCACAACGCATCATTAAATCATCTAGACGCTTCATCTTTAAAGCAATCGGCGTTGCAATTGCATGGACGCTTCTTTTTAAATTGAATATGTGGCTATTTAAATCTTTAGAAGTTAATCAATTTGTCAGCTGGGTTTTTCTTCCTGCAATTATCCGAATTTTGTCAGTATTGCTATTTGGATGGGCGGCAGTTGTAGGTCTTATTGTTGGTGCAATCATCACTAGCAATCCTGCAGACGCTTATCATACGACGCCCTATGTGCTTGCCATGATTTCAGGCGTTGGCCCAATGATTGCGGTTCGATTCTGCGAATACGTGCTGAAACTCCCGCCCACTTTGATTGGAATACGTCCTAGCCACTTATTCATATTTGCATTAACAGGCGCATTCGTTAATGTGAGTATTAACGGCTATTACTTTGCAATTAATCAACTCTCCGCAGACCCAATCACCTGCCTATCCCCTATGTTTATTGGCGACATGCTCGGTAGCGTGATCATGCTATACATTGCATCATTCATACTCAAAGTCTGCGTAAAAATCGGTTCTAATTAAATTAGATTTTTGTAGACAAGCTCCATCGATGCCAGTAATATTCACTTACTGTACGAACGTACATTAAGTGAATAAAGGTGAAAAAGATGAATCCACTCAGTTTTATGTCTAGCTATACACGCAAACCACAACATCACTCAAACCGTAATGTTGCCGAAATTTATATGCGCACATCATATCGTAGCGCTTATATTCCGCTTTACAGTCACAAAGCTGGCAAATCGCTATCAAATGTTGCCGAACATATTGAAGCGACCTTAAGCGCAGATGATCATTTAGTTAAAAATCCAACAGCCTCTTACTTTGTACGCGTTAAAGGTGATGCAATGAACGCTGCTGGTATTTTTAATGGGGATGTTGTGGTGGTAGATCGATCAATCGACCCTAGTATTGGTCAAATCGTGTTAGCAGAAGTTGACGGTGAATTTACAGTGAGATACTTAGGCCAACAACAACTTACTGCAGCAAATGCAGAATACGAATCCATTTATTTTGCAGATGCAGAGTCAGTGGCACTCATTGGGGTTGTGACAGGCTCTATGCGCAAATTTGCTTAAGTTGCTTAGTCGTGTTGCGCATTTAGCTTGGTCGGTAACCCTATAAATATTCATTACTAAGCTTTACTCGTTTGTTGTAGCAATTTATAGATCTCATCTTTCAGATGTAGTTTTTCCTTCTTCAAACTCTCAGTTTCTTCCTGAGTGGCAAGCTCAATTTGAGCCTCAATATTTTTAATCTTTTGATCCAATTCATTATGACGATCAAACAATCGTGTGAAGTGCAAGTCAGTATGTTTAAGCTGCGTGATTAATTCTCGATATTCTGGAAACATTTGGACTCCTTTAACATTGAACAGTAGATTAATTCTACCCTTAGTAATTATTGGATGAAGCTAAATAGATTATTTGTTTGATTTAGGTCAATCATTCAATCAAAAAAACCCACCGCCAATTCAATCACTTTTTAGATTCACAGCAAAAAATTCGTTACAATAATGCAAATATTATCCAAGAATACATCCTTATGAATTTATTAAAAAAATTAAAATTGTTATCACCAATATTTAATAACAAGTTATCTGGTTTTTCATGGAAAGATGTCACATTCACATCAATCCCAGTGCTAGTTCTTATTGTTGCTGTTAGTTGGGTGACATTGCATTTATTAAGTCCTGCACCACCCAATAAAATTGTGATTTTAGCAGGTCCAAGAGGCAGCAGTTTTGATGTAAATGCACGTCGCTATGCAGACATCATTGAATCTCACGGGGTTAAAGTACAAGTATTAGAAACAGAAGGATCAGAAGAAAATTTAGACCTTTTACAAAACAAGAAAAGCAAGGCCGATGTTGGGTTTGTACAAAATAGCTCTTCACACGGTGAGAATACAACTCATCTAGTCTCACTTGGAACAGTATGGGTACAACCCTTACTAGTTTTTTATCGAGGTGATGACCTTAATTTCATCACCCAACTCAAGGGGAAGCGAGTTGCTATAGGACCTGATGACAGCGCAACAAATGAATTTGTTGACGAAATTTTGCGCGAAAATGGAATGGATGCAAAAGATATAACGCCATTGTTACTAGAGCCTGAAGACTCAATAAAAGCCTTAATTAATAAAAAAGTAGACGCGATTTTCCTTACGGGGGAGTTAGTAAGTGTTGAACGCGTGCATCAAATTATGGATGTCCCTGGAATTAAAGTCATGAGTTTTGAACAAGCTGAGGGCTATACAAGAGAATTTAAATTCTTATCAGAACTTGATATTCCTGAAGGAGCATTTAATTTAGGAAAAAATATTCCTCATAAAAACATCAAACTTATAGGCACATCTGTAGAGTTAATCGCAAAAGAATCTTTACATCCGGCATTGTCAGATTTGGTTGTAGCTGCATCAAAAGAAGTCAGCGGCAAACCTAATATGTTTAGAGATAAAAAGGAATTTCCAAAACTGACGGAACACAGCATACCAATTAGCGAAGAGGCTCAGCGATATTACGCCTCCGGATCCCCCTTTTTATACAAAAAACTTCCTTTCTGGCTAGCTAGTCTTCTAGATCGCATTCTTATCATCGTCCTCCCTCTAGCGCTTGTATTAGTTCCTGCATCGAAGATTATTGGGCCTATTTATAAATGGCGAATACGTTCTAGAATTTACAAATGGTATGGTGCGCTAATGAAGATAGAACACGAGTTAGATGGCAAACTTAATAAAGAGTCTCTTTCAATGATCATCGACCAAATCAATGAGATTCAATCAAAAGTAAATAAATTAGTGCTTCCTCTCGCCTATGCAAACGAGCTTTACGCACTTCGTGAACATGTGGAATACGTTAAATCTCGCTGTTCAGACAAATAAGTGTCTTTTGCTATCAATTATGAATAAAACCAAAAAGTTACTCTTAATATCCTGCAGCATTCTCGCAGGATTATTCATATACATTTTCCTTATAGGTTTTGAAATAGACGGACATTATATTAACCAGCAAATTGAAAAAAACTTAAGCGAAAATTTAGGCCGTAAAGTAATCATTGATGGCCCCAGCAGTTTCAAAATCAATGCTAAGCCCAGTATCATCTTACGTAACTTTCACATTGCAAATCCAGATGGATTTACTGCAACACCAAACCCTTATCTTTTTTCAGTTAAAGAGGCAAAACTCTCACTCAATTTATGGGGTCTGCTTTATGGACGCCTAATCATTGATAACGTTTCAGGCCAAGGCTTAGGGCTTGAATTAATTGAAACAAAAGACGGCCGAAATAATTGGTCTTTCAAACAAACGCCTGAAGACCCAGATAGCTTAGTTTTAATTTTAAATTTGCTTGAACATTCTGAGTTTAAAAACATTAATCTGAATCAACTCAATATCAGCTATCAAAAACAAAATGAAAAAGCGCACACATTCAAACTGACGCAAATGGATGCGCACTTAACTACGAAAGATAATATAACAATCAAACTCGAAGGGATTGTTGAAGATAAGTTCCCATACAAAATCTCAGTTCAAGGCAACTCACTAGAAGCCCTAATCAATGTTATTCAAGCAAAACAACCATCTAACCAATCGGATGCCAAAGATGATGAAAATCATTGGCCATTCCAATTAAATTTAGACTTTTTAGAAAGTCACTTAAATGTTGCAGGCACTTTAAATGCTGAAGATACAAAATTCGCAGTTGATCTAAAAACACCTGATTTAAGAAAATTTGGCAAGTTACTAGATTTGCAATTGCCTAATACTGGCGCTGCCGAGATCTCAAGTAATATTATTATTAAAGATCAGTCGGTTCAACTTGATAAACTTAGCGGTACTCTTGGTAAATCAAAACTCACAGGCAAGCTAACTATCCTGAATGAAGCCCACCTGAAAATTAATGGTGAAATTAATTTACCCACGCTCGACTTCACGCCTTTAATTCAGACAGAAAACATCGAAGAAGCGTCACCCCCTGATAATCTTGTTCAACTTTATCGACAACTACTCAATAACGATTTAGATTTGAGCGGATTAGGATTAGCAGACGCTGATATTAAATTAAATATTAAACAAATCTTAGGATTGCCAGGCCAGATTTCGGAAGCGAAAGCGCAATTCAAATTAAAAAATAGTAAGCTCAGCATTCCTATGCAACTGAACATGGCAAACGTTAATTTAAACGGTCAATTTGAAGCTAATGCCAATCAAAAAGCTTCATCCCTCATGCTCAAACTCTGGACCCAAGAAGAAGAGATTGGCGACCTTGCAGAGCTATTATTTGGCATTAAAGGCATTAAAGGAGAACTTGGTCGCTTTAACCTTAAAGCGCAAGCACAAGGCTCAAAAATACGAGACGCCTTAGAGAATCTTAACGTCAGCATGAATGTTGATAAGAGTAATCTTAGCTATGGCAACGTAGAAGGAAGTAAGGCCGTTAATTTTGATATTGAAACACTCAATTTAAACCTTCCTCCGGCTAAACCGCTCAACATTAAATTCATTGGTAGTCTGTTAAACCAACCTTTATCCATCAATGTTGATGGGGACTCAATCACAGAAATTGCGAAATCCGAACAAGGCCAACTCAAACTAAAAGCACAAACAAAAAATGCCCGCATTGATGCTTTGGCAAACTATTCACTTAAAAATAATCAGCCAAGTTTCAATTTGGATTTCAAATTAAATTCATCTGATGCTAGAGATATTGCAAACTGGTTCGGCTTACACAATGCACAGAAAGTCCCTTTTTCAGTATCTGGGATTTTTAACTCAGATGAAAACACGTGGAGGCTAAAAGACCTTGCTATTCAACTTGCTTCTAGCAACTTACAAATCAATGCGAGTCGCATTAATTTAAAGCAGCGCCCATTACTTGCTCTCAATATTGAAAGCCAAAAGATTGACGCTAATGAGCTTGAGAAATTAATGCCTGAGACGCAACCCCAAAAAAATATCGGTACTCATAAAAAACAAAATAACTTCAATCTCAACATTCCAATTCTACCTAAAGGCCTAGATCTGTCTGACGCCGATATTAAAACGCACATTAAAAAAATTAATAGCGCTTCTATTATTGTTGAAAATGTTGAATTTAATGCTCGAATCAGAGATGGTTATATGAACACCTCTCCTTTTTCAGCATCAATTAATCGCATCAATTACGATGGTGCAATTTTGCTAGATATGCGCAGCGCAGATCCCGGCATCAACCTTTGGTTGAATGCAAATCAAGTCAATATTGGCGCTATGTTAAAAGAACTGAATATCACCCAAGATCTCGAAGCACGATTTAATAATATCAATTTGTATTTAGAGTCACATGCCAGCTTGTTGAGCGATTTAATCGCTCAAGCAAAGCTGATTGGTGTACTAAATCAAGGCGAAATTAAACTTAAAGACCCAAGTACACAATCCAGCGCTTTAATTAAAATCGAACAAGGCACAGTCACAGCATCTCCTCAAGAGAACCTATCACTCAAATTATCGGGCGCTGTAAACCAAGCACCAATTAGCATTAAACTAGACACTGCATCGACTAAAGATTTATTAGATACGCATAAAAGTATTCCGGTTAATTTAGTGACGAAAATCTCGAACACATCACTCAATCTATCCGGTAATTTATCGCGAGATATTGATGAGCCAAATATTCATCTACAACTGCATGCTTCAGGAAAAAGCCTGAATGACTTAAACCAGCTTTTAAACACAGATGTTCCACCATGGGGTCCATGGAGTCTTTCTGGTGGCTTTCATATGAACAAAGATAGCTATTTGATTAAAAATTTAAGCCTAGCAGTGGGTGATAGCAAACTAGAAGGAAACGGCAGCCTCTTAACAGCATCCAACCCTCCCAAAGGGGACATTCGCTTAAGAGCACAAAAGATTCGGCTAGAAGACTTTAGAATGGATGAATGGTCGAGCAATCAAAAAATGAATGGCAACGAAAACAACAAAACCAATACTGACAAAAGAGCAGTCAGTAACAAAATAGAAAAATTTCTCAGCCCTGCTATGCTGAGAAAAGCCAATCTTCATTTGGAAATCGCTGTCGATCAAGTCTCCTCAGGAAGAGATAAGCTCGGTCAAGGCCAATTCAATTTCGAATTAATAAATGGCACAGCCACCATTGGACCCGCTTATATTGAAACCGAAGGTGGAAAAGCGCTATGGTCACTAAAATACCATCCCACAGAAAAAGATATTCAATTAGATTTACATGTCGACACGCACCAATTCGATTATGGGATTATTGCACGCCGCGTTAAACCTAATAGCGACATTAAAGGTCGCTTAAACTTAAAAATGGATGTTTCTTCAACTGCACCACATCTAGCTGATTTAATGAGTTACGGTAATGGAAATTTAGATTTAATGATCTGGCCTGAAAACCAAAAATCAGGCGCCTTAGATTTATGGGCAGTCAACATTTTAAGTGGATTATTACCAGTCATTGACCCTGCTCAAGAATCAAAAATCAACTGCGCAATCGGTAAATTCAAGCTAGAAAAAGGCATACTCAAACAAAAACAATTACAAATTGACACCAGTAAAATGCGTGTTAATGGCGTTGTATTAGCTGATTTTAAAACTGAAGAAATCTATGCAAAATTACGCCCTCAAGCAAAGGAAGTTCAATTCTTAAGTCTATCAACCCCCGTACAAGTGACAGGGAAATTTGATCACTTTAATATTGGACTATCAGCTGGAGATATTGCTGAAACCATCGTGCGTTTAGGCACCTCAATTTTTTGGGTTCCTATTAAAAAATTATTCTCAGAAAAAATGGTCGCAGATGGTAGCGACATCTGCCTTGCCACAGAATAAATATCAAAATTAACTTTTCTGTCAAAACAATCGTCTCATTCAGTAGTAAGATTGTTAACTTGATAACTGTATAAAACATTCATATGAAAAAGCTACTTTTTCTTTTAATTGCATTAATCTTTTCAACTCAATCTGCGGCAGAAAACTGTCGTGGCTTTTGGGACAATCTCACCGGCCCAAATACCTCCAACTGGTCTAATTGCTATGGCGAAATCACATTTGATGATGGCAGGGGCTATAAAGGCGAATGGAAATCAGGAATGAAATCTGGCCAAGGAATATACACTTGGCCGAATGGTGAAAAATACGTAGGACAATTTGCAAACGATGTCAGATGGGGTAATGGTACTCAATACTACAACACGACGGCTTCGTATTCTGGGGATTGGAATAA
>JACCDO010290675.1_pt1 | contig 10592 bp, 4 predicted proteins | sample 7446101 | NCBI WGS metagenome assembly JACCDO01 (sample SAMN15323440, study PRJNA562643) | freshwater metagenome | isolation source: river surface water | place: USA:Blue River Watershed | collected 2017-08-16
AGAAAGGCAGAGGAAGCAGAAAGACAAGAAGAAGCAAAAAGACTAGAAGAAGCAAAAGCGGAGGCTGAGAGAAAAACGTTTGAAGAAAATCAACAAGCAATTGCCAAAATAAATGAAGAAAAAGAAGCCTTGAACAAAACAAACAGCGATTTGCAAACGTCGTTAGCTGAATTCGCAACTACAGTAGATGCTATTAAGTCCAATCTTGAAATTATTAAGAATGACAAAGAAAAATTAAATGAAAAAAATAAAGAACTTCAAACAAAGACCGAATCATTGAATGAACAAATAGCTGTTTTGAGAGAAACGCAAAATACAAAAGTTAAAGAGTTAACCAATAAATTGGCAGACAATAAAGCGGAACTTGAAGCAACCAAACAATCTTTGGATAAACAAACTTCACGATTGGAAAAACAAACTTCACGGTTGGAAGAACAAAATGCACTTTTGGAAAAACAAACTGCGCTTTTGGATGAAACCAAACGTTTATCTGCATCCGAAATTGAATCCTTGAATGAAAAACAGACAAAACTTAAATTGGAAAATGATTCGTTAACACAGCAAATTGATGATTTAACAAAAACGCACGAATCTGAACTTTCTGAACTTACCAAATCAAATGAATCATTGGACAAGGAACTTAAAGATGCAAAAATTTTGTTTTTAGAAAAAGAAAGTGAATATAACACCAAATATGCAGAATTAGAACAAAAAAATGTAGAACTTACTAAGATAAATGAAGAAATGCAAACAAATATCAATGAAATACGAGAAAAAAATAATGAATTGATTATTTTAGTTGAAGTAGCAGACCGTAAAAATAAAGAATTACAAACCGATTATGGTAATAAAATAAAAGATTTTGAAGCCAATATTAAGTCGTTAAGTGATAAACACATTGAACAACTGAAAAGTGTTAAAGAAAATGTTGCTGATTTAACTGCAAAATTTATTTCAGAAAAGGAAGCATTAACCAACGAGCTTTCTGGTGTCAGTGAAAAACTTGCAGAACTTGAAACCAAAAATAAAGAAAATGTTGAAACAATTACAAAAATTAGCAAAGAGAATGACAAGTTGCAAGACGAATTGACCAAAATGAAAGAAACAAAAAATTTGGAAATTGAAGACAAAGAGAGAGAAATTGCAGAGTTGAAAACAAATCAATCCGATTTAACCGAAAAAATAGAGACAAAAAATAAAGAGATTGACAGTAAAAATTCAGAATTGGCCAAAATAGCCGAAGAAAAAAGTGTTTTGGAACAAAGGATTCACGACCTTGAATTGGAAAAAGAAACCCTTTTAAATGCTGCTGCTGAAATTTTTGATCAATCTGCAGAAACAATTGGAGAAAAAGAAAAAGAAATTGCGAGTTTACAACAACAACTCCAGGATTTGACTGACCAAAATGGATTGCTGGAAACCGAAGTTGAAAAATTGAATGGAGAAATTGATAAATTGAATGGAGAAAAAAATGTGTTGACCAGCAAAAATGAAAAGCTGGAAAAAGAAGTTGATAAAATTAAACAAGAAAATATGAAACTTGAACAAGAAAATAAAGAGCTTGATGAATTGAACACACAAGTGTTAACCCAGTTATCAAATACAATGAAAGAGCTTGATGATGCGAATGAAAAATACAACACCGATATTGCAGAAAAAGATAAACAAATTGCAGTATTACAAGCTTTGAATACAACGAACGAATCGCAAAAAGCCGCAATAGAAAAAGAAATTGAAGAATTGACTACTGCAAAAGCAGAGTTAGAAAAAAAAGCAGCTGTTACCGAACAAACTATTCAAACACTTCAGACGACACTTGATGACCTTGCTAAAAAATGCAAAGAAGATGCAGAGAAGTGCGATGAAGCTTTGAAAGAAAAAATAAATGAAAAAGAATATTTACAAAAGAAATGTGAAGAAGATATTGAAAATATGCATAAAGACCTGAAAACCAAGTGTGAAGAAGACAAAGCCGTTTTACAAGAAAAGTTGGATAGAGAAAAACAAACAAAAGAAGATTTAAAAAAACAGTTTGGTGGAGAGAAAGCCGACTTACAAAGACAAATTGCAGACTTGAAAACCAAATTTGCAAAAAAAGAAATGTTTGACAATTTTAAAAGAAAACTAGAAGAATCGCTCAACCAGGTATATGTAGAGAAACAGCGAAAAGATGCCGAAGATTTGCAGAAAAAAATTGATGAATTGGAAAAAGAAAAAACCGAAACAAAAGACAAAGATGCTTTGGCGAAAATACTTGCAGAAATTGAATTAAATAGAAACGCAATTGCCGCGATAAATACAAATATAACTAATACCAAGATTGAAGAATTAATAGCGAAAATGAACGAAATTACTGAAACAATTGGTGAGGTAAAACAAAAAACCAATGAAATAGAAACAGTTGTTGGAGAAAAAGTATCCGACCTTGGAGAAAAGGTATCTGACCTTGGAGAAAAGGTATCTGACCTTGGAACAGACCTTCATCAAAAAATTACAGACCATAACAATCAAATGAACCAAAAAGTTTCTGAAATTGACCACGCAATTGACAACCATAACAATCAAATGGGTAGAAATGTTTCTGACCTTAATAGCGCAATGACCGCTCATAACAAAGAAATGAATGAAAAGTTTAATAAATTTGATGCAAAAATGACTGACTTTAATAAAATACCCAATAATGATGCAATAATTAATACAAAGCTTACTAATATTGAAAGAAAAATTGGCGAAATTGTTAATAATGCAATTGCGAGTCCAAAGGTTGACGCTCAGCTTACTGCTCAGCTTAGTGCACTTGAAGCAAAACTTGACAAATGTTGCAATAAGGATATTAAAGCTGAATTTAACAAGAAAGCTACCGAGAAAATAATGGAAAAAATACAAGCAATTATGTCCAATAAACCAGGAGGGCCATCTGGCGTTAGCATTGGCACTTCAACCGATGTTGGGTCTTCATCCAACGGCCCTTCATCAACCGGCCCTTCATCCAACGGCCCTTCATCCAACGGCCCTTCATCCGTGTCGCCTTTACCCAAGAACGGAGATATATCACTTGGTTCAGAAAAATTAGTTAGCAGTTTCTAATAAACAACATAATATATTCTGGTACATAATATATAATGGCCCCGACAGTAGATTTAAGAAGTGTTAACATCACCCATAAAAACGCAAAAATCCAATATACATATTCGGATACAACAATTGAAAAAAAAGATGCAAATTATCAACCAAATTATTCAATTAATGATAAAAATTTTACATTTGCAGATGAAGGACTATTTTTTAGCGGATATTGTAATAATATTTCAATTGTAAAACCAACACACAACATTCAAAATGGAGTTAGTACGGTTCAGGACGCGGATTTGGTTCTTACGCATACTAGAACAACAAATGGAACCGGTGTTTTTTATGTTATAATCCCTTTGGTTCAAGACATTACTATCAAAGGTTCGGAAGTTGATAAAATGGTGGAACTATCATCCGGTTTTGTTTTAAACGATGATTTGAAAAAAGTAAAACCCAATATTACTTGTTACAAAGACAAATCAACATCAAATTATGTTTTTGTATTTGACAAACCAATTCTTGTAAAAGGTGATTATAGCAAAGTACCTTCTTCCAGTATTAATTTTAGTGGAATCCAGTTTATTACGAGTGGAAAAGGTAAGAAAAAGAAAACAACTAGCACTGCATTTGTAGTTAAAAACAATCAGAATATTGAAGATGAAATTGAATGCGAATATGTAACACAAACCGACGAAACTGCAAAACCGGCAGATAAAAAAACCTTGATGAAGTTTTTGACTTGGTCATTTATATTGCTGGGATTGTTTTTATGTATGGTATATGCACTTACTCTTGTGTCATCCAAGGCAGAACCAGATGCAGCAAATACAGTTTTTATGGTTTGTGGTGGGGTTGGTATTATATTGCTTCTAATCCACATTCGCCTATTTATGCGGACTGCCACGAAAAAAGTTGAGTATGGGTCAATGACTATTTTTTCAATTATGGTTATTTTACTTTCGTTGTTGGCGTACAACGGGATGCTGAAAGCTCCGGTAGTTATGACAAAATAAAAAATAAAAAGATGGTTTATCTTTTTATTTTTTTTTACATTTTTTTTACATTTTTTTTATATTTTTTTTACATTTTTTATACATTTTTAATACATTTTTTATAAATTTTTTATACATTTTTTATACATTTTTTATACATTTTTTATACAATCTATGAAATAATATACAAATACAATTTTAAAATGAAATTGTGAGTCTAGTGATTCGTCTTACCTGGCTGCGCTGAGCAATGGTCTGTGGGGAAGGAACCTGTCCTTGGACAAATTTATGAGCCAAATGGTCATCTGCCATCTTATAAACAAACGTACGGTTGCCAAAATAGTTTCCTTGACGCTGGTCGTGTGCGTATTGAACGTATTCAAACAGTTCCAAATAAGTCAATTCTGGATACAGCATATTGAGGACAACAAGGGCAACGGTTCCTGTTCTTCCGTGTCCTCCAGCGCAATGCAAATAGATATTTTCGCCGTTCTTAAATCTGCGAACAATTTCTTCGGCCAGACGAACAATGATTTTGTCGTCAACCGTTTGCATGTCATCAATTGGCTCGTGAATGAATCGGCCCTTTGGCAAAGTGTCTCCGTATTTGGGGTAATAGTCGCCTTTCGCCCATAAACCGTACTCGGAATTCAAACACACGAACGTGTCCAGACCGTCGGATTTCAGCTCGCGCAACACAGTGCCATTGTCGGGGAACCCGCCTACCGCGAGCGAGCCGTACTTAGAACCGGGAAGTTTGCGGATAAGCCAGTTGGATTCGTAGGATGGTCCAACAAAATGTGGGTTGTGGACTTTGAACTCGCTGGCGTATCTTTGACCGACAATCCAGTTTCGGGAGGGTTCAATGTTAAGCTTGGGCATAGGGTCTTCTTCCTCGGTCTTCTCTTCGGAGAAAATCTCAGTAACACAACTTCCGATGGAAAACACGGACGAAATGTCTTTGCCGATAGACACACAACTGCCGACCATATAGATGGAGTCTTGCTTTGCTGCTACAAATTCCATTGTATAACAAATGGTTTGTTGAGATGGTGGGGTTAAGTTAGCGGGATTAAGTTAAGTTATTAATTATTTTGGAATATATTCTGATATGGACCAGAATATATATTTATTTATAATTTCTGTAAAAAATACAAAAAAAGATTTCAATTTTAGAGGAACCTACGGTTAAGGCACCCAAAGGGTGCCGACCGTCGGGGGGGCGTAAGAGAAGCTTCGCTTATATGAATCCGTAGGTTCCCCTATAGGGCGGACGCATTATGGATATCCGTTGAAACCGGTTTGTATTCGCTCATTGTGTAGCTAATCAAACTGCTTTTTCCAACCGGCGCCATTTGTTGCACAACTTCTTCCTCTAAAGATGCAGCGACAGGTGGGTTCATTGACGCTAATTCGGCGTCTTTCTTGGCCTGACTCGGTGTGTACATCATCATCGGCACACGGTTATTCACGCGTGCACTTCTTCTAACAATTTCATAAGCGACAAACAGGAAAACAACACCTAAAACAGGACTGTAGTTCATGAAAACATAGAGAGTTAATAAAAGGATTCCAACCATTCCGATAGAAGTGTCAATATAAGAAGCCACAATTTCGGGGGGATAGATATCCATTACCAAGTAAATTATAAAAAGCGCGAGCATTCCGAATTCCATTTTGGATAAAGATTGATAATAAGATGAAAAGTCCATTGCAATTATATATTATAGCAGGAGGATTTTAAAGGAAACTAAGGGAACCTTGGTTCCCTTATGATCCCTCCTTTAAAAAATAATATTAGTATGGGATTGTAAGGACGTAAGCCCAAATTGCAAAATAACCGTAGGTTTCCATTAAAAGGGAAGGGGATAAGTGAAGCGGAACCATATGGGTTAAGCAAAGCCTAAGCGAAGAGTTCCCTTAAAAGGGAAGGGGTCATAGGGGAAAGGACGCCTCATGAGGCGTCCTACGGTCGGCACCCTTTGAGTGCCTTAAACGTAGGTTTCCCTTAAAAGGGAAGGGGTCATCGGGGAAACCGTAGGTTTCCACTAAGAGTTTTGAAAACAAATTAGAAATAATTCTAAATATATATCTAGTCAGCAAAATGAAGCCCAATTTTTATAAGAAACCCCAGAAAACTGTTTTCCAAGAAATGCCTAAAACCTTATCCACATATCTCGGTCCAAAAGGATACACTATACCCAAATCTGAATTGACGGAGGACCAGCTCAAATATATCAAGGACACACTCACGATCCGGCCCCAAACACCTGGTGCACCAATGGCAACTACTGCTTCTTTCCCTGCATATCGCGAATCCACCCAGAAAATCTACGTCCCGCGTTTTTTCGGAACTGAGAATTTCGGGGTTCCCAAGCAGGTAAAAATCCCAGAAGGTGACAACATTGACGTCCCTTTTGCAGGTTCGTTGCGTGATTATCAGCAAGATGTTGTCAAAGCATACACCAAATCGTGCAGTGGCGGATTGGTAACACTAGGGTGCGGTGCAGGCAAAACCGTGATCGGGCTAAATATAATTTCCACAATGAAAAAGAAGACACTTATCATCGTACACAAAGAGTTTTTGCTCAATCAGTGGATGGAGCGTATCCAGCAGTATTTGCCCACTGCGCGCGTCGGCCGAATCCAGGGCCAAATCATTGACATTGAAGGAAAGGACATTGTCATTGGGATGTTGCAGAGTCTTTCTATGAAGGATTATGCGGATTCCGTGTTTTCGTCGTTTGGTCTACTTCTAATAGATGAAGTCCATCATATTGGTTCGGAGGTGTTTTCGTGTTCACTGTTCAAGATTGTCACCAAGTATACGTTGGGTTTATCTGCAACCATGGACAGAAAGGACGGAACCACCTATGTGTTCAAGATGTTTTTGGGGGATATTTTGTACCGGATGACCGAGAAGAAACAGCGGTATGTGCAGGTGCGCGCAATCCAGTACCAAAGCGGGGACCGCGAATTTGCCAAGGTGGAGTATGATTTCCGAGGCAATCCGGCTTTTAGCACGATGATATCCAAGTTGTGTGATTACAGACCGCGCACCGATTTCATCATTCGTGTTTTAAAAGATATGTTTGTTGAGAACCCCGACCAGCAAATCATGGTGATTGCGCACAATCGGAGCATTTTGACCTATATTCACGATGCAATTGAGGAGCAGAAGTTTGCGACGGTTGGTTACTATGTTGGCGGAATGAAGGAAACCGCGTTGAAAAAGACAGAAGACAAACAGGTGGTCATTGCAACTTATGCGATGGCGGCGGAAGGATTAGATATCAAAACCCTTTGTACAATTGTGATGGTCACGCCCAAAACCGATATTGAACAGTCGGTTGGGAGAATTCTGCGTTCGGACCACGAAATGCCGATTGTGGTGGATATAGTGGACAGCCACGAACCGTTTCAGAAACAATGGATAAAAAGACGGGCGTTTTTCAAGAAGGAGAATTATCGGATTATTAAGACGAATAGTTCCAATTATGACCCAGATACAAATAGTTGGGAAGTGGTTTATGAACCGAAAGTGAAGAAGGAAGCAACCGCAAAAAAAGAAGAGTCAGAAGAAGAAGAAGATGATGAACCAAAACCAGTGAGAAAATGCAATATTGATTTGTCGCTTTTTCAGTAGGGAAACCTACGGTTATTCAGAGAAGCGAAGCTTCTCTTACGCCCTACGACCCCTTCCCTTGAAGTGAGCCTCCGATTAAAGGAAGGTATAAGCAAAGCAAAAAAAAGGAAACCTACGGTTGAGCCGTCGGGCGCTTGCATCCTATGGATGCTATAAGGTGCGTCGCGTCTAGCGACACTCCGGAGGCCCTTTCCCCTACGATCCCTTCCCTTGAAGTAATCCTCCGAGCAAAGCGAGGTATAAAGGAAGGTTCAAAAGGAAACCGTAGGTTTCCTTTAAAATTGAAAAATAGTTAATACTTAAACAGATAAATATATAACAAATAAACCAAACCAATTTAATTTAAATTTTAGAAAAAATGGACACCACTCAACAAACAAGACTTACCAAAGCGGAATGGGACTCAGTAGAAGTCCCAGTTTCCGACGCCGAAAAACGCGTACTCAACTTAATTATTGCCGGATATTTTGACATAAATATCAAACAAAACAACAACAAATCGTTGCTCAGTTATGCAAAGATTGAAAAGAGCGACATGATAGAGACGTTCTTCTACAAGAGTTTCTTCCAACCGATTGTCTTGGATATTGCGAAGAAATCAAAAGACCCCACGATTGTGAATTTTGACAAGACGATAAAGGAAGGCAAGGCCGACAAGATTAAGACCGCTGACTCAATCCGAATTAAAAATATGACCGCAAACATTGATTCAATGCGTCCGAACATAATTGAATTCATTTATCTGGGATTTGTGAAAGAAATGATGACGTTGTTTCACAATGAAAAGAACCGGTACGCGTTTTATTTGTACACGCTCATCCAGTTGCGAAACATCCAGGTAGAAAACATCAACAAACACGTTTTGGAGTTTATGGATATTTGTGTAAGATTTGTCAATTCCAAGACCGCGCTTTCAAATATTATGCACAATGCATACGAGTTTATTGAGAAAAACTCAAACATCTACAATTACGGAGACATTGCCCTATACGACCACCAAAAACGTTTATTCACTCGGTTCAAAGACACGCACGAAGTCAATTACGACACCCGGGCAAATCTGGTTCTGTACATTGCGCCCACCGGAACCGGCAAAACACTTTCGCCCATTGGATTGTTGCCCTATCACCGCGTCATTTTCGTGTGCGCTGCGAGACACGTCGGATTGGCGCTGGCCAAATCGGCCATATCCGCGCAAAAATGCGTTGCATTTGCATTCGGATGTGATACAATGTCCGACATTCGTTTGCACAATTACGCCGCATCTGCTTACAAGATTAATAAGAGGTCGGGCGGAATTGGAAAAATAAACAACGAGGTGGGAGACAAGGTGGAGCTGATGATTTGCGACGCCAAATCGTATTTGACCGCGATGTATTATATGTTGGCGTTCAACGATGAAACCAGAATCATTACTTATTGGGACGAACCGACCATTGGCCTAGATTGTGCAGACCACCCGTTGCACGACATCATCCACAAAAACTGGTCGGAAAACAAAATACCAAACATTGTGTTGTCTTCTGCGACTTTGCCCAAGGAAACTGAATTGATGCCATTGATTATGGATTTCCGCCGAAAATTCAAAAATCCGATGATAACAACCATTCAAAGTTACGATTTCAACAAGTCTATATCTATACTCAATAAATCGGGGTTCTGCGTTTGCCCACACAATATGTTTGAAAAATACAGAGAAATGCAAGAGTGCGTTGAATACTGTAGTGAAAATCGGACTTTGTTGCGGTATTTTGACCTGAACGAAATCCTGCGTTTCATTGATTATTTGCAGGAATCCGGTAGTATTCCGGAACATTTGTCGGTTGACCGCTATTTTGAAAACGATATTTGCAAAATCAAGATGAACAGTATCAAAATGTATTACTTGGAACTTATGAAAAATATTGAAGAAGATGCTTGGCCAAGAATTCACACTTATGTGGTTACAATGATGCGGCGAAAGTTTGACAAAACCGAGATAAAGAAAACATCTAGTTTGTCAAATACGACTTCTGCAAGTGGCGGAAAACCACTTGCAAGAACGGCCAGTGTTTCTGCGGAACCTTCTTTTGTGGATAAGGCCAAGGCGAGTTCGCTTGCATCTGGCGGAATATTGTTGACGACAGCGGATGCACACACATTGACCGATGGTCCTACCATTTACTTGACGGAAAGTATCTCCACCATTAGCAACTTTTACATCCAGCAGTCCAACATTCCCAAGAAGGTGTTTGACGAAATGTTGCAAAAGATAGCATACAACAATATGATTTTGGAAAAGATTGCCAAGTTGGAAGCAAAGTTGGAGGATGAACTCAAGGGTGTTGAGGTCAAAGACAAGAGCAATATGAACATTGACGATTTGAAGACAAGCGCAGCTGACCGCATTGATACCGAAATTGAAGATTTAAAAATGCAAATGAAGATGTTGTCATTAAATCCAGTTTATGTTCCAAACACGACCGAACACCAGGAGGTTTGGGTAACCAAAATCGTAGAGAATGCATTTATTCCGACCATTGACCCAGATACGACAAAACGCGTGATGGAATTAGTAATTGACGACCGACTCAAGATATTATTGTTGCTTGGAATTGGCTCGTTTGAGTACCAAGACAATGTAACCTATACCGAAATCGTCAAGGAAATGGCCAACCAGAAACGGTTGTTTATGATTATTGCATCGTCGGACTATATTTATGGAACCAATTACCAGTTTTGTCACGAACTCATTGGCAAAGACTTGGCCAATATGTCGCAACAAAAGACAATACAGGCACTTGGACGTGTTGGCCGAAACAATGCCCAACAAGACTACACAGCCAGGTTTCGCGATGATGCAATTATATACAACCTGTTCAAACCAATTACTGAAAATATTG
>JACCDO011678907.1_pt1 | contig 10592 bp, 5 predicted proteins | sample 7446101 | NCBI WGS metagenome assembly JACCDO01 (sample SAMN15323440, study PRJNA562643) | freshwater metagenome | isolation source: river surface water | place: USA:Blue River Watershed | collected 2017-08-16
ACAGCGCCACCGCGACCGCGCGACTCGCGAGCGAGGCACCCAGCCTCGAGAACATTCCAATCAAGAGTGAGCGCGGCCGACAGATCCGCGATTCGTTCATCGTCGGCGAAGGCTACGAGACACTGCTAACCGCCGATTACTCACAGATCGAAATGCGCATCATGGCGCACCTCAGCGAGGATGCGGGACTCATCGAAGCGTTCAATGCCGGGGAAGACCTGCACCGATTCGTAGGCGCGCGCATCTTTGGCGTAACTCCCGACGAGGTCACAGCGGCGATGCGCTCGAAGGTGAAGGCAATGTCCTACGGGTTGGTCTACGGATTAAGCGAATACGGGCTTGCCAAGCAGTTGCGTATCTCGAACGGCGAAGCAAAGCAGCTCATGGCCGATTACTTTGCACGGTTTGGTGGCGTCAAGCGCTATCTGGCAAAGGTCGTCGACAATGCGAAGACCGAGGGCTTCACCGTCACCGAATACGGTCGCCGTCGCCCGTTCGACGACCTTAACAGCAAGATATTCACCATACGCGAGAACGCTCGTCGCGCGGCGCTAAACGCCCCAATTCAGGGCACCGCGGCAGACATCATGAAACTTGCCATGACACACATCGATAAGGCCATGATCGCCGCAAGCATGCGCAGCCGCGTGCTGCTTCAGGTGCACGACGAGCTCGTGTTTGAAGTCGCAGCGGGGGAGCTGGAGGCTCTGAAAGCACTCGTGGTCGACAGGATGTCGAATGTCGCCCAGTTGAGCGTGCCACTCGAAGTGCACTTGGGCGTTGGCAAAACATGGCACGAGGCCGGTCACTAGTGGAGCGCTTTCAAGCAGTCATCAAGTCGAGCGAGGGCCTACACGCCAGGCCGGCCGCCGAACTTGCTCGTCTCGTGAGCGCCACCGAGCACCAAATCGAGATTGGCAGAACCGAAGGCCCGAAGCATTCTGCGGCCTCAATGCTCGGCATCCTGTCTCTCGGGATTCGATCGGGGGAGCGAGTCGAGGTAGAGGTCACTGGCCACGACGAACAAGATGTCGCTCGTCGCGTCGCTGAGTTTCTCTGCAACTTGGGCGAATAGCCCTTGGAATAGGGCCACGCTCCAACTAGACTTGGAGGGTTGCGCGTCTTGCTCAACAACCCAAATTCAATGCCGAGTCGAATCCTTCGACAAAGCCCGATTATTGTCCGTAAAGAGTAAATCTAAATATGACCACCACCCCAAAGAAGCAGATCGCCGTAAACGACATTGGCTCTGCTGAGGACTTCCTCGCTGCTGTCGAGGCCACCCTCAAGTTCTTCAACGACGGCGACCTCATCGAAGGTACCGTAGTAAAGATCGACCGCGACGAGGTCCTCCTGGACGTCGGCTACAAGACCGAGGGTGTCATTCCTTCGCGCGAGCTTTCGATCCGCCACGACGCAGACCCATCAGAGATCGTCGCAGTCGGCGACTCGGTTGAGGCACTTGTTCTTCAGAAGGAAGACAAGGAAGGTCGTCTTATCCTTTCGAAGAAGCGCGCACAGTACGAGCGCGCGTGGGGCGACGTCGAGAAGGTCAAGGAAGCCGATGGCACTGTCACCGGTACCGTGATCGAGGGCGTCAAGGGTGGTCTTATCGTCGACATCGGTCTTCGTGGCTTCCTTCCTGCATCGCTCATCGAGCTACGTCGCGTGCGCGATCTCGCTCCATACCTCGGCCAGAAGGTTGAGGCCAAGATCCTTGAGCTCGACAAGAACCGCAACAACGTGGTCCTCTCGCGTCGCGCTCTCCTAGAGGAGTCGCAGTCGGCCAACCGCAGCACCTTCCTCGCAGACCTGGCCAAGGGCCAGATCCGTACCGGTGTTGTTTCGTCGATCGTCAACTTCGGTGCGTTCATCGACCTCGGCGGCGTCGACGGTCTGGTGCACGTTTCGGAACTCAGCTGGAAGCACATTGAGCACGCCAGCGAGGTCGTCGAGATCGGCCAGGAAGTCACCGTTGAGGTTCTCGAGGTTGACCAGGAGCGCGAGCGTGTTTCGCTGTCGCTCAAGGCAACTCAGGAAGACCCATGGCAGGTATTCGCTCGCACTCACGCGATCGGTCAGTACGCACCAGGTAAGGTAACCAAGCTCGTTCCATTCGGTGCGTTCGTTCGCGTCGCAGACGGCATCGAAGGCCTCGTTCACATCAGCGAGCTTTCGTCGAAGCACATCGAGCTTGCAGAGCAGGTTGTCTCGGTTAACCAGGACGTATTCGTCAAGGTAATCGACATCGACCTCGAGCGTCGTCGCATCTCGCTGTCGCTGAAGCAGGCTAACGAAGAGGTCGACCCAGAGGGCACCGACTTCAACCCAGCCCTTTACGGCATGGCAGCTGACTACGACGAGAACGGTCAGTACAAGTACCCAGAGGGCTTCGACCCAGCCACCAACGAGTGGAAGGCCGGCTTCGAAGAGGCACGTGCAAAGTGGGAGAAGGAGTACGCCGAGGCTCACGCACGCTGGGAGGCTCACAAGAAGCAGGTTGCAGCCGCAAACGAGGCAGCAGCCAACCTTCCTGACACCGCCGAGCCAGCCGCCGCATCGGCTAGCTACTCGAGTGAGAGCTCAGAGACCGGAACCCTCGCGGGTGACGAGTCGCTGGCCGCACTGCGCGACAAGCTAAAGAGCGCCGAGTAACACTCGCGTCAAAGAAGGGTCGAGCCTGGTGCTCGGCCCTTCTCGCTTTAACCTAGGCTTGGAGCATGTTCTTGGTAGGTCTAACGGGTGGCATTGCTGCCGGCAAATCGACCGTTGCCGAACACTGGGAGCGCCTAGGAGCGGCCCACGTAGACGCCGATGAATTAGCTCGTCGAGTCGTTTCTTCGGGAACACCAGCCGCTGCGGAAATTCGATCAGCCTTTGGCGACCATGTATTCGACTCGGCGGGCAACCTGGATCGCGCAGCCATGGCCGCGGTCGTGTTCGCCGAGCCGGGGAAACGCAAGGAACTCGAGGCGATCGTTCACCCTGCCATCCAGGCCGCGGCAAGGGCAGAAATCGACCGCCTGAGCGGAACATTGCCGGCCGCCGCTTTGGTTGTCTACAGCATCCCGCTTCTGGTCGAGACGGCATCTCAACTGCCATTTGATGCCGTCGTCACAGTTGAGGCACCTCGCGACAAACAGATCGAGCGAATGGTTAAGTCGCGTGGCTGGACGCAGGAAGATGCAGCGAGGCGCATTGACGCCCAAGCGACGCCTATTGAACGCGCGGCTCGTGCGGATCACATTCTCAGTTCCAATCAGGAGCTAGGCCTGTTGCTGCGTGATGCCGAACAGCTCTATCACCTGCTGGAGACTGAGGCTCAACGCAAGGCAGCAACCACCGGACTGGCTGAGGGCCGGTGATGGACCAGCGCAGAGCGGTGCACCCGTTTGAGGTGATCAGCGAGTACAAGCCTTCGGGCGATCAACCAATCGCTATCGCGGAACTTGCTGGACGTATCAACGCCGGGGAAAAGGACATCGTGCTGCTCGGTGCGACCGGAACGGGTAAGTCTGCGACGACCGCGTGGCTGATCGAGGCCGTGCAGCGTCCGACGCTTGTGCTGGCTCACAACAAGACACTCGCCGCCCAGCTGGCGACCGAATTCAAGTCGCTGCTGCCTAACAACGCCGTCGAGTACTTCGTGAGCTACTACGACTACTACCAGCCAGAGGCATACGTTCCGCAAACAGACACCTTCATTGAGAAAGACAGCTCGATTAACGAGGAGGTCGAGCGACTTCGTTACAAGGCGACGATGAGCTTGCTATCGAGACGTGACGTCATCGTGGTCTCAACCGTTAGCTGCATCTACGGTCTCGGCGCGCCCGCGGAATACCTAAACCAGGCCATCTCGCTGCAGGTTGGCCAATCGGTCAATCGCGACGCCTTGATCCGACGATTCGTCGAACTGCAGTACAAACGCAACGACATCGATTTCTCGCGCGGCAATTTCCGTGTCAAAGGCGACACCATCGAAATCATTCCTGTGTATGACGAGTTGGCGACGCGCATCGAGTTCTTCGGCGACGAGATCGAGGCGATCTATTCACTCTCGCCACTTACGGGCGAAGTTGTTCAACAGCTCGACACCGTCGCGGTTTTCCCGGCAACCTATTACGTTGCGCCGGCAGAACAAATGGGTCGAGCCCTAGAACAAATTGAAGAGGAGATGCACGCGAGAGTGCGCGAGTTCGAGGCGCAGGGCAAGCTACTCGAAGCCCAACGAATAAAGATGCGCACCACCTTCGACCTCGAGATGATTCGCGAAATTGGATTCTGCTCGGGCATCGAAAACTACTCGCGCGTCATCGAGGGCCGCGAACCGGGTAGCGCGCCGAGTTGTCTGCTCGATTACTTCCCCGAAGACTTCATAACTGTCATCGACGAATCCCACGTTACGGTTCCCCAGATCGGCGCAATGTACGAAGGCGATGCCAGTCGCAAGCGAACGCTAGTCGAGCACGGCTTCCGCCTACCGAGCGCAATGGACAACCGGCCGCTGCGTTGGAATGAGTTCCTCGACAGGGTTGGCCAGACGGTGTACCTCTCAGCGACGCCAGGCAAGTACGAGCTGGGAGTAGCTGATGGCGCAGTCGAGCAAATCATTCGCCCGACCGGACTTATCGATCCGAAGATTGTCATCAAACCCACCAAGGGTCAGATCGATGACCTGCTCGATGAGATTAGGACCCGCGTCGAACGCGACGAACGCATCTTGGTCACGACCTTGACGAAGAAGATGGCCGAAGAGCTAACCGACTTCTTCACTGAAGCGGGCGTTCGCGTGCGCTACCTGCACAGCGACGTCGACACCCTGCGACGAGTCGAACTGCTTCGCGAGCTTCGCGCGGGCGTCTACGACGTACTGGTTGGCATCAACCTCCTTCGCGAAGGCCTTGACCTTCCCGAGGTATCACTCGTTGCCATTCTCGACGCCGACAAGCAAGGCTTCTTGCGTTCGGCCACCTCGCTGATTCAGACCATTGGACGCGCCGCCCGAAACATCAACGGCGAAGTGCACATGTACGCCGACGCGATTACCGATGCCATGCGACAAGCCATCGACGAGACCGACAGGCGCCGTGCGAAGCAGGTGGCTTACAACGAGGCCAACGGTATCGACCCACAGCCGTTGCGCAAGAAGATCGCAGACCTCACCGACGATCTGATGCGCGAGGAACAAGACACCGCTGCGCTAATAGAAGCGTTCAATGCCAACAAGAAAAAGCCTGGCAACGCGAACCAAGGCGGCGGCGACCGCGTTCGTCTTGACACGAAGGCCATGGGCCGACAGCAGATCCTCGATGTAATCCTGGAACTGGACGAGCAGATGAAGGCTGCCGCGGCAGAACTTCAATTCGAGCTAGCTGCTCGCCTGCGCGACGAAATAGGCGAACTCAAAAAAGACCTGCGCGACTACGAGCGTCACGCATAGCGACTACTTAGGATTTTCTAGTGCCGAAACCTGTAAACCACGCCGACGACAAACTCGTCGTCAAGGGCGCGCGCGTCCACAACCTCAAGAACCTCTCAGTTGAGCTGCCGCGCAACGCCATGGTGTGCTTCACGGGGCTGAGCGGTTCAGGCAAGTCATCACTCGCCTTTGACACCATCTTTGCCGAGGGGCAACGTCGGTATGTGGAGTCGCTAAGCGCCTACGCCAGACAGTTCCTTGGCCAGGTCGACCGTCCGGACGTCGACTTCATCGAGGGCTTATCGCCGGCTGTCTCGATCGACCAGAAGTCGACCAACCGCAACCCGCGCTCAACCGTGGGCACGATCACCGAGATTCACGACTACCTGCGTCTGCTTTGGGCCCGAGTGGGAGTTCCGCACTGTCCGGAATGTGGCGAAAAGATTGTCAAGCAGACCCCGCAGCAAATCGTCGACCAGATCATGGCCTACGAGTCGGGCACCCGCTTCCAGCTGCTGGCACCGATCGTCGATCAGAAAAAGGGCGAATTTGTTGACCTGTTCCGCGACCTTCTGACTCAGGGATTTGCCCGTGCGGTAGTAGACGGCGAGACCATCCAGCTTGCCGAGGCTCAACCGCTCAAGAAGACCTTCAAGCACGACATCGCCGTCGTGATCGACCGCCTGGTTGTCAAAGATGACATCCTCGGGCGACTTACCGACTCCGTCGAGACGGCGCTCAAGCTCGCTCAGGGCCGCATCCTCATCGACTTCGTGGATCGCGATGAGAAGGCCGATGATCGTCGCCAGGTCTTCAGCGAAAAGATGTCATGCCCGAACGAACACCCGCTGACGCTCACCGAGATTGAGCCGAGAACTTTCTCTTTCAACGCTCCATTCGGCGCTTGCCCGGAATGCAGCGGTCTCGGCACCAAGATGAACGTTGATTCAGAACTAGTCATCGGCGACTCTGAAGCGAGCATTCTTGGGGGAGCGATCCTGCCATGGTCGCAGACCGGCAAGGGGCTCTATCCATTCTTCCTGCGCAACCTGCAAGGCCTAGCAGATGAACTCGAGTTCTCGCTCGAGACGCCATGGCAAGACCTACCGGAGGACATCCGCGAGGCCGTGCTTCTGGGCAACAACTTCGACGTCAAAGTTAAGTGGAAAAACCGCTATGGACGCGAACTGCGCTACACCAGCGGATTTGAAGGCGTCCTGCGATATGTTGAGCGCAAACTGAGCGAAACCGAGAGCGATTGGGTGCGCGAGAAGTGGGCGGCCTTCCTGCGTGAGATCCCTTGCCCCGCCTGCGATGGAGCGCGACTAAAGCCAGAGGTGCTCGCCGTAAAGGTTGCAGATCACTCGATTCACGATGTTGTTGCGATGAGCCTGGGCGAATCATTCAAGTTCTTCGACTCGATCCAATTGGCAGAACGCGATGTTAAGATTGCGGCGCAGGTGCTGCGCGAGATCAAGGCACGCCTCGACTTCCTGCTTGCGGTCGGACTCGACTACCTGAGTCTCGAGCGCTCGGCAGGCACGCTCTCGGGCGGCGAGGCGCAACGTATTCGCCTTGCAACCCAGATTGGCTCTGGGCTTACCGGTGTGCTCTACGTGCTAGACGAGCCGAGCATCGGCCTGCACCAGCGAGATAATCGACGCCTCATCGACACACTCGTCAAACTTCGCGACCTCGGCAACACCCTGCTCGTCGTCGAACACGACGAGGACACCATTAAGGCTTCCGACTGGGTGGTCGACATCGGCCCAGGCGCGGGGGTTAACGGTGGTGAGGTAGTGCACAGCGGCACATACGCCGACCTACTCAAAAACAAGGCGTCGATCACCGGAGCGTTCCTGTCGGGCCGTGAATCTATCGAGTTGCCGGCCAAGCGCCGTGCGGTAGACCCGAAGCGCAAAATCAAAGTGGTTGGTGCGCGAGAAAACAATCTGCAGAATGTCGACGTCGAGTTCCCACTCGGCGTACTCACTGCCGTCACTGGCGTTAGTGGATCGGGCAAGTCATCGTTGGTAAATGATGTGCTCTATCAGGTTCTCGCCAACGCGCTCAATGGCGCTAAGGGCGTCGCTGGCCGGCACACTCGAGTCGAGGGATTAGATCAGCTCGACAAGGTCGTTCACGTCGACCAGGCACCGATCGGACGCACACCGCGCTCGAACCCGGCTACCTACACGGGCGTATTCGACCACATTCGCAAACTCTTCGCTGAGACGGCTGAGTCGAAGGCGCGCGGCTATCAGCAGGGTCGCTTCTCATTCAACGTGAAGGGCGGTCGCTGTGAAGCCTGTTCGGGCGACGGCACCCTGAAGATTGAGATGAACTTCCTGCCAGACGTCTACGTGGCCTGTGAGGTTTGCCACGGAGCTCGCTACAACCGCGAGACACTTCAAATTCTGTACAAGGGAAAGAACATCGCTGAGGTTCTTGAGATGCCCATCGCCGAAGCCGCGGTGTTCTTCGCTCCGATTTCTGCAATCGCTCGTTACCTTGTGACTCTGGTCGATGTCGGATTGGGCTATGTGCGGTTGGGCCAGAGTGCGACCACTCTGTCGGGTGGCGAGGCACAGCGCGTCAAGCTGGCGACCGAGCTTCAGAAGCGAAGCACTGGCAGAACAATCTACGTGCTCGACGAGCCGACCACCGGTCTGCACTTCGAGGACGTCCGCAAGTTACTCATGGTCCTGAACGGTCTCGCCGACAAGGGAAACACCGTACTTGTGATTGAGCACAACCTAGACGTCATCAAATGCGCCGACTGGGTAATTGACATGGGTCCAGAGGGCGGTTCGCGCGGAGGCACCGTAATCGCAGAGGGCACACCGGAGCAGATCGCCAAGAACCAGGCAAGTTTCACGGGGAGCTTCCTGGCCGAAATGCTAAAGGCCTAGCCAATGGCTAACGAGCTCAGTTTTCGACCGAAGACGAGCGAGATTCCCACGAACCCGGGCGTCTATCGCTGGCTCGATGCAAATGGCCGTGTCCTCTATGTGGGTAAGGCCAAGAACCTACGCGCGAGGCTGCAGAGTTACTTCGCGCCATTAGACACACTGCACGCGCGTACGCGCAGAATGGTCACGAGTGCCGCCGATCTGCAGTGGACCATTGTCAACAGCGAGTTCGAAGCGCTACAGCTCGAATTCACTTGGATCAAGCAGTTCGATCCACCATTCAACGTGGTCTTCAAAGACGACAAGAGCTACCCGTATCTCGCCATCTCGCTCGGCGATAGGGTTCCTCGCGCCTTTTTGACGCGAACCAGAGAATCTTCGGGCGTCAAGTACTTCGGTCCGTACACGCAGGCCTGGGCAGTGCGCGAGACTCTTGACGCCCTCATCAAGGTTTACCCGGTGCGAACCTGCTCTGCCGGCGTCTACAACCGGGCGAAGCAGGCCGGTCGTCCATGCCTATTGGCGGACATCGGCAAGTGTGCGGCACCCTGTGTGGGTCGAGTAACCGACGCTGAGCACAAGGAGATTGCCAAGCGACTTGCGGACTTCATGGCAGGCAACGACACCAAGCACATAAAGTCGCTACGTGAACGTATGTTGGCGGCATCCCTAGAACAAAACTATGAGCTCGCGGCGCGATTGCGCGACGATGTGCAGGCGCTCGAGACGGTTCTTGAAAAGAGCGCCGTCGTGTTCAGCGATCAAACAGACGCCGACCTATTTGGTATCGAGCAAGACGACCTAGCCGCAGCCGTGGCGATGTTCATAGTGCGCGGCGGGCGAATTCGTGGTGTGCGCGGATGGGTTGTCGACAAAGAGCTCGAGCGCACTCCAGACGAACTCATCGAATACGTCCTCCAGCATGCGTACGCTGAGGCTAGAGATAAGGCGGAAGTACCGAAAGAGATCCTGGTGCCGATACTTCCGGCTGATCACATGGCCATGGAAACTTGGCTATCGCAGGCTCGCGGCGGAAAGGTGACCGTGCGCCTTGCCCAGCGTGGCGACAAGAAGGCCCTCGCTGACACGGCCACCACGAATGCCAGGCACGCGCTATTGCTCTACAAAACACGTCGCACCGCAGACTTCACGGCTCGAGCTGGCGCGCTCGAGGGGCTTCAGAAGGCCATCGGACTTGCCGATGCCCCTCTTCGTATCGAATGTTTCGACGTGAGTCACCTTGGCGGCACCAACATAGTTGCTTCGATGGTGGTTTTTGAGGATGGACTCGCAAAAAAGGATCAGTACCGCAGGTTCTCAATCGAGCATGCGATGGACGACACAGACTCCATCTACCAGGTGCTTATGCGCCGGCTGAAGTATTTGTCCGTCGATCGCTCAGCCCGAGACGAAGAGGGAAACATCGAGAAGTTTTCGTACCGACCAAACCTGCTAGTGGTCGATGGCGGTCAACCACAGGTGAACGCGGCAGCTCGTGCTTTGCGCGATTCGGGCATTGACGACATCGCGGTCGTGGGCATAGCAAAGCGGCTCGAGGAGCTTTGGAAGCCCGGGGAGGAGTATCCCGTTATCTTGCCTCGAGCTACCGATGAACTATTCCTCATTCAGCGCATCCGCGACGAGGCACACCGCTTTGCCATCACGTTCCAAAGGAATAAACGCAAGGCATCGCTTCAGACGCGCCTGACAGAGATTCCTGGGCTCGGAGAGAAGCGCGTTGCCGCTCTCTTGCGTCACTTCGGCTCGGTGAAGCGCCTCAAGTTGGCGTCGGCGGATGAGATTGGTTCGATCTCTGGCATAGGCCCGGTACTCGCTCAGCAGATCTTCGAAGAAGTCGCAAAAGACTAACCTTTTTCGCAATTTTGCCCTCGGCGTGTCGCACATTGGCTAGACTCTGTAAATCCGCGTAAATAGTGGCGACACGCCGTAGCGGCAGGGGAGCAGGTAGCAATGAACTCGAGGCAGGTAACAGCCCCCGAACTGCTACTCGTGACAGGAATGTCGGGAGCGGGTCGATCAACCGTTGGCAACGCTCTGGAGGACCTCGGCTGGTACGTAGTCGACAACCTGCCGCCGCAGATGCTCGAGCCAATTGCCGACCTACTGACGCTTGCGAAGTCTCCAATCCCGCGCCTGGCCGTAATCATCGACGTGCGCGGCGGCGAGTTCTTTTCGGCACTCAGCGACTACACGGCCGATTTGCGTGCCCGCAACGTCAACCTGCGCGTGCTCTTTCTTGA
>JACCDO012412342.1_pt1 | contig 10591 bp, 9 predicted proteins | sample 7446101 | NCBI WGS metagenome assembly JACCDO01 (sample SAMN15323440, study PRJNA562643) | freshwater metagenome | isolation source: river surface water | place: USA:Blue River Watershed | collected 2017-08-16
ATGACAACGGCCCCATTTGCCTTCCCTTTTTCCGGGAAAAAAGGCGTTAAGGTTGCCTTCGAAATGTTTCTAGCCATAGGGTTCCCCCATTGTTTGAACCACGTCTCAGGTGCCGGCTGGTCCTTCACAGACCCAGTGTTCAAAGGAATCGCATTAGGCTCTTTAGGCGCATCAAGCGGATAAATGGTTCCATCTTGTGCGATAGCGGTGAACGCGAGACAGGTTAGAAGGGCAAACAATAGCTTTTTCATAGTTTTAAGAGGTTTAGATAGACAAGGTAAACACTTTATGATGGATTTATTGTCATTGATTGTGGGGCAAAATCTTAAACCTGATAAATAGAGAGGCGATTTAGTAAACTAGGGATTTAATGTCTAATTTGCTCCTGCAATGAACCAGGTAAAAATCCATACTAAAAAAGAGCTTTTGGACGCACTTTCTAAAAACAGAGAGGTAATTAAGTCTTATGGGGTGCTAAGCCTAGGAATTTTTGGATCATTTAGTAAAGAAAAAATTCACGAATCAAGTGATGTGGATTTATTAGTAGATTTTGATCCAAGTAAAAAAAGCTTTGACAATTTTATGGATTTGTGCTTCTTTTTAGAAGACATAATCGGTAGAAAGGTAGAGATTGTTACGAATCAATCATTAAGCAAGTTTATAGGACCTCATATTTTAAATGAGGTTCAACATGTTAGCCTCTAATATCGAATTGGTTCAACATATTCTAGTTGAAACTTCATTTATTTTACAGCATACTAATGAGAAATCAAAAGCGGACGTGGTTAACGACGAGGTTCTTTGTCGTGCTGTTGTAAGAAGTCTAGAGATTATTGGAGAAGCGGCTAAAAAATTGGATGGAGAATTTAAGTCAACAAATAGCCATATTGAATGGAAAAAACTTGCAGGCACACGAGATAAATTAATTCACGATTATTTCGGTATTGACTATGATATTGTTTGGGATATAATCGAAACTAAAATACAGGATTTGGATTATTTCATGCGACAAATAGAATAAGATTCAAGTAAGGTTTTTGTTTTGAAATCGGAAACCCTTTAATTTGACATACAAACCAAAAAACGCGCAATGAATCTAGGAAAAATTGTTTCGTGGAGCTTTTTCATCAGCTTAGCTCTATCGTTAGTAGGGGCACTTATGAAGATTTTACATTTACCAGGTGCGGAACAACTTTTGATGGTGGGAGTAGTGTCGAATGGGGTCTTTGTTGTATCTGCTTTAACGGAAGTTTGGCGCTCTGTAAGAATCGATAAAAACGAGAAAATTATGTGGACTATCGCCTTTGTTGTTATGGGATTCTTAGGGGCAGTAGCGGGGATTGTTTATTTGCTGCTCGGAAGAAAAAGGGTGGTTTTGCAGTAATTTCCTTTTCATTTAGAGGAACGATTTTTATAAACAGCCAAAAGCAATAGTTTGGATTGAGCCCATTCTATTTCTTTTGGCTGGATTTTTAATAGCAGTTTTGATCATCGAAATAGGCTATGATCAACCGCTCTACTATTTGGCCTTTGTTTTATACGTTCCGATTAGCCAATTTTTGTATACCCCTTTTTTTACTTTGACGGGCGGTTATGCAATGACTCCTAGCTCTTTTCCTACCTCCGTAAAGGCCGCAATCGCGTGATCTAATTGCTCCCGGGTATGTCCTGCAGAAATTTGCACCCGAATTCTAGCTTGTCCTTTCGCTACCACCGGATAGTAAAAACCAATCACGTAAATTCCTTTTTCTAAGAGCTTTTCCGCCATTTTTTGGGAGATAACTGCATCATATAACATGATAGGGACAATCGGGTGTTCGCCAGGTTTTACATCGAAACCAGCAGCGACAATGCGATCTCTGAAATACGCCGTGTTTTCCTCCAGTTTATCGCGCAATTCCGTTGTTTTAGATAACAGATCAAAAACCGCAATCGATGCCCCGGTAATGGATGGCGCTAAGGTATTTGAAAACAAGTAAGGTCTAGAACGCTGCCTTAATAGGTCGATAATTTCCTTGCGGCCTGAGGTAAATCCGCCTGATGCGCCGCCTAGTGCTTTTCCTAAGGTCCCCGTAATGATATCAATCTTGCCCATTACACCTTTTAGTTCGTGCACGCCACGTCCTGTCTTTCCCATAAAGCCAGAGGAATGACATTCGTCGATCATAATCATGGCTTCGTATTTTTCTGCTAAGGCTACGATTTTGTCTAATTGGGCAATAGTGCCATCCATAGAGAAAACGCTGTCTGTTACGATCATTTTTTGGACTGCTCCATCTGCAATCGCTTGCTTTAGCTTAGCCTCTAAATCGTCCATCGAATTGTGCTCATATCGGTAGCGCATCGACTTACATAATCGGATGCCGTCGATGATCGAGGCGTGGTTCAGCGCATCAGAAATGATGGCATCTTTTTCCCCTAACAAAGGCTCAAAAACTCCTCCGTTTGCATCAAAAGCTGCCGCATATAGGATGGTGTCTTCGGTTCCTAAAAAGGTCGAAATTTTTTCTTCCAAGGTTTTGTGAATATCCTGTGTTCCACAAATAAAGCGAACAGAAGATAGCCCAAATCCATGGGTATCAATCGCGTCTTTCGCAGCCTGAATTACGGCAGGATGTGACGAAAGTCCTAAATAGTTATTCGCACAAAAATTATATACTTTTTCGCCGCCCTGAATCGTAATTTCTGCCGCTTGTGGCGAGGTTATAACGCGCTCTTTTTTGTATAATCCAGCCTCTTTAATGGACTCAATTTCTTTCGAGATGAATGGTTTATATTGTTCGTACATAAGGTTATATTTTTTGGATTTGGGAGGGCAATTTAGTGAGAATTTCAGCAGTCATTTCAGTAAGGCCAAAAGAGGCTTTCCACCCCCAGTCGTTTCTAGCGCAGTCGTCATTGATACTCGATGGCCACGAATCTGCGATTTTTTGTCTGAAATCTGGCGCGTAAGTAATGCTAAATTTGGGATAATGAACACGAATACTTTCCGCTATTTCTTGAGGCGAAAAACTCATTCCTGAGAGATTATAGCTAGTTCTGATTTGGATGTTAGAAGCTGGAGCAGCCATTAATTGTATGGTTGCTTGAACAGCATCCTCCATGTACATCATGGGAAGGGCTGTGTCATCTTGTAGGAAGCAGGTAAATGGCTCCTTGTTTACGGCTTTGTAATAAATATCGACAGCATAATCGGTAGTGCCACCACCGGGCAATGATTTATAGCCAATTAGTCCCGGGAAACGTAAGCTTCTAACATCTACACCGTAAGTATTGAAATAATATTCACACCAATGTTCGCCGGCTAGTCTGGAGATTCCATATACCGTGGTGGGATTTTTAAAGGCGTCTTGCGGGGTGTTTGATTTAGGTGAATTTGGGCCAAAAACAGCAATAGAGCTGGGCCAAAACACTTTATCTAGCTTAAATTCTTTCGCTAAATCCAATACATTTAATAAGCCTTGCATATTAATATCCCAGGCCTGAACGGGATTTTTCTCCCCATTAGCGGAAAGAATCGCGGCTAAATGATAGACCTGCGTAATCTTTTCTTCTTGTATCAAATTCGCAATAGCGTCTTTGTCTAATACATCAAGGGTTTTAAAGCGGCAATAGGTAAATTTAGATTTTACACTTTCTTGAAAATCTGTTGCAATGACCGCATCGCTACCGTGTGTATTGACTAAGGCTTTGGTGAGCTCGGATCCAAGTTGGCCGCCTGCACCAATCACCAATAGTTTATTCATTTATAGTTTGTTTGTTGATAAGTGTATAAAATTACCAATGTTGAGCGATTAATTCACCAATCTTCAACTCCTAATTTGCTTTTCATGGTGCTTCACATGATAAATGGTAAAATAAAGCATTTCCCGTAAGGTAAGTTTTCCTAGTATAGGATGTGGCAAAAGATAATTATCGAGGTCCTCTTCTGAAATTTTTTCAATGGACAAACACAAGTTTAGAACTTCGTTTTTTAGTTTTTCTTTTAATTTTTCGCCCTTTTTTAGGTCAACCTTTTTAGGGATAAATGGACCAGAAGCTTTACTTCCATTTGCTAATTTAGCCTGATATCGCTCAATCAATTCATCATAGCTTCTCCCTTCTCTGTTAGATTTACCCCAAATAAGTGTCAATAAAAATTTGGGCAAACGCAATCCTAAACCAACCGGTTTGACCGATAGATAAATGTGCTCTAGTTGTTGGCCCGCCGTCCACTTGTCGTTTTTGCTACTAGTAAATTCTTCAGCTGCAAGTTGATCTAGGCAGGCGATAAATTCCAGGTGATTTTCAGTCAGATTTCTACTGAGGGCTTGTTTGTCCATTCTGTTATTCTTAATCTATGGCTGTGATAAAAATGCTTTTGAATAGTTAATTTTCAGCGCATCCATCGCCGGCAAATGGCCGGTTAGTCGCTTTTTAAAATCAACATAATTTTTCGATTCTTTGGCCGACCACGCTATTTCGGAAAGCGCTAAGGCACGGGGATAGGTCATGTATTCCGCATAAGCAATGTTGTTTATGTATTCAGTCCAAACATTCGCTTGAATACCTACCACATGTTTCGCTTCTTCCGCAGTTAATTCTGGCAGATTCGGTTCAAAAGAATAGCACTTACTTAATGGCAAATTCCCTCCGATAGCAATCGGCTCCGTTTTAGGATCTGCTTGGTAGTAATCCAAATAGAAATAGGAGTTAGGCGACATCACCACATCATGGTTTTGCTTCGCAGCTTCTACGCCACCTGCTGTTCCACGCCAGGACATTACCATGGCATTAGGCGAAAGACCACCTTCTAGAATCTCGTCCCAGCCGAGCAATTTTTTGCCTTTTGAGGTGACGAATTTATCGATGCGACGGATGAAATAACTCTGCAATTCATGCTCGTCTTTTAAGCCTAATTTCTTGATTAAATCTTGGCAGAACCGGCTTTCTTTCCATTGGGTTTTTGGACATTCATCTCCCCCGATGTGTATGTATTGGCCGGGGAAAAGTGCCATCACCTCGGTTAATACATCTTCCAAAAAGGTGAATGTTTCCTCCCGCGGAAACAATACATCTTCCGATACGCCCCACTTTGTTTTTACTTGATACAACTTATCGGCATTAGCCCCGAACTGCGGATAAGCAGCCAAAACTGCCTGCGAATGACCTGGCATTTCAATTTCCGGAATTACCTCAATGTATTTTTTCGTTGCATAGGCTACGATGTCTTTTACCTCCTCTTGGGTATAAAATCCACCATGCGGTTTGCCGTCATATTTTTGGTCCCTATAATGGCCTAACATACTTTCTTTGCGGACAGAGGAAATGGAGGTCAACAATGGATACTTTTTGATTTCAATGCGCCAGCCTTGATCTTCGGTTAAGTGCCAATGAAATTTATTCATTTTATAAACGGCCATTAGATCGATGAAGCGTTTCACCGATGCCACCGGAAAGTAATAGCGGCCCACATCTAACATCAACCCGCGATAGGAAAACCGAGGCTCATCTTTGATCTGTACGTTTGGAATGGATATCGTTTCTTGCATTTTTGTTCCTGCATACACTTGTGCTGGCATTAATTGCAACAAAGTTTGCAAAGCATAAAATGCGCCCTTGCCTGTTTTTGCTTGAATGCTGATTTTAGAAGAATTGACGGAAAGTGTATATGCCTCTTCGCCTAACGTGTTGTTTTGCGAAAATTGAATTGACGCTGATTTAGCTGACTTTACAGTGATTGGATATCCGCTGGCTCCTTGAAGATACTCCTGCAATAAATTCGCCACGGGAGCAAAATCGGCATGTGAAAAACCAATGGTCGTAGACTTTTTGACATTAAATTGGCCTGTAGAAGGGGTAACTTCTTTAGGTAAAGGAATGAGGTTGTAGGTGTTTTGTGCGAGTCCTGCGAACGAGACAAAAACGAGAAGTGCGAAAATTTTCATATGAGATTGAATAGGTTTAGTTGAATCAAATTAACCAAAAATAGTTTACTAATTAAAATTACCCTCCCAGATTAATGGCACATTTGCATTGTTGATAGAATCCAATTAATATTGAAACTCAACTCAATTTCCATGGAACAACACATTTTTAGAGATCTCCTTGAGCAAAACAAGTTAAGCTGCAGTTTTGCTTTCAACGAAGTGAATCAGGCAAATGCAGCGCTCAAGCTTAATGCGAACACATCGTCTGTCGGGTTTATGTACCGACATGTTGCAGAGACCATGCTGATGTTTGGGTATTTTTTCGGAATGCCGAGCGATGTGGCGAACACGACGATGGGCCAAACAGATACAGGCCAAGGTGCCGATGTGGAAACAACGAAAACCCTATTGGATAAAGGCTTTGCGATGCTTGAGCAATTGATTGAAAATACCCCAGCTGGTGGTTGGAATGAGACAATTGATACACCATTTTTTGGCACCGTTTCGAAGGCTAAATTATTCGCCCACATTCTGTATCATAATTCTTATCACGCAGGTCAAATAGGGTTGACACTAAAGCGCGCGTAGATTATTTCTTGATATACGCCAATAAATCTGCCATCGCTTGCACACTGATGTTCGCCTCTAGCCCATTCGGCATGGCCGAAACGCGCAAGTCTTTTTTAGACTTTATGTTCGATTTAGAGATGTTTTGAATAATTCCTCCCATTAGCTTTAGTGCGATGGTTTGATCGTTCTCTGAAGTAATGATGCCGTTCAGGTGAGTGCCATTCTTTAATTCGATGTCCCACTGGCCATATTTATCGGCAATGGAATTGTTAGGATTAATGATCTCGGTAATAATCGAAAGTGCGTTTCTACTCTTCAACGTATTTAAGTTAGGACCGAAATCCACCCCCTTTAGATTTTTAATGGCATGGCACGAAGTACAATTTGCCTCAAAGACTTTTTGACCCATCGCCACATCTCCATTCTTCTCCGCCGCTGGCAGGTAATTTTGCAAAATAGCCTTTCTATCTTCTGCAATCGCTAAGACCGAACGCGCTAACCCTCGAATCCCCGTATCGTAATAATTCATGAGTCCCACAATTTGCGGCCACTCTAAATCGGAGCGTTTGATATTGTTTTTCTTTACCTCTTGGAGTAAGGTGGTCACTTGATTTTCATGCTCTAGTAAATACGCAATCCAAGCTTTTTTTACCGGTACTGATAGCGAAGGATAATAGGTATTTATCTTTTGTAAATCGGCCTTAGCTAGGGTATTTGGTAAGGATTCGATGGCTCCTAATTGTAAGTGAACTGGGCTTTTCGTAGAGAGGTATTGGATTAATGTGGCTTGTGTTTTTGCATCCCCTCGCAGGGCTAACAGCGACAAGGCATCTCGCTGAAATTGGGCATCTTTTGATTGGCTAAATCGCTGCTCCACGAGCGCGAATTGGGTCGCGTTTTTAGGTAGCCCGAGGGATTTGAATAGCGAAAGAAGAGAAGTGCGAAGTTCAGGTTGATTTGTTTGCATGAACGATGCCAAAAGCGCCTCTTTTTGTTTTTCTTCTAGCGGGAACGGCACGCCCGCCTCTTTGATGAGTGTCGCAACGCCATACCAAATAGCAGCTTGCCACCAGTCATTCGAAGGATTTTGGTCAATGGCCAAAGATAGGAATGCGGGATCTCCTTTCTTAACCAACGTCGCTGCGAGGTAACTGAAAAAGGTCGATTTCCCCTTTGATGGACTTGTGCCTAAGGTCAGAATAGAGGATTTTAGCAATGCCTCCTCCGTATCTTGTGAGGCGGCAATCGCGGCAATTCCTGCCCATTGATCTTCAATATCTTGCGCTAAAATTTTAGCGCGCAACTGATCAGAATTAGGTAGTCGTAAGTAGCTCGACGAACAAAGCCATTGGAATCGAACGCGCGCAGACGGGTCATCTGCTAGGCCTATTAGCTGTTTCTGTAAGTCGGCATTTTTCGCAAAGCCGGGTTTATCGATGAGCCTATCGGCCACCTGCAAGGCATTTTCGCGCATACCCTCGGTGGAAGAACCCAGTGCATTCGCTAGATCTTTGGCATCCACCATACCCCAATCATGCAATAACCATAGTGCCTGTACCGCTCCTAATTTTTGATCTCTAGCAACAATTTTCTTTAGTTGTGGCGCGACCGATTTATCTCCCCGCTGGAATAACAAGCGCTGCGCAGTCCGACGGTACCAGCCGTTTTCATGCGTAAGCAGTTCAGCTAGATCTTCAGATGATTTAGCAGACAAATGCACGGATTTCATCCAATCCATTGCCTTCGATCCTTTTTTCGTGATGCGGTAAATACGACCTTTAGTCGAGCCATTGTACAAGGCTCCACTTTTATTTACCTCATCCGACATCCACTCCGGATGCTCTACTAATTGGCGGTAATAATCCACGACATACATAGCTCCGTCTGGTCCTACGTAAAAATTAACGGGTCTAAACCAAGGATCTTTTGATGCCAAAAACTCCTTTTTTTCTATTAATCGCTTACCCTTAAAAGTGGCTCCATGGGATTCGATAATGTCTGCATGCACTAAATTATGCACCGGCTCTCCCACGAACGTGACCTGATTATAGTCTTTGCCAAAAGCCCCACCATCATACCACGTGATTCCACAACTAGAAGTCACCACCCCCACATCGGTCAATAATTGGTGATTCGGATTCTCGGAAATGGGATAGATTTCACAGGCATTCCCATGGTCTGGAATTTTCTCCATCGCCTCTGCAATAACTAGGTTTTTGTTCGCATTGACATAGCGCGCATCGATAACCTCGTGGAACAAATGGTTCGCGTTGTCGGTGTAAAACCGTCTTCCCCAAGGATCCGTCGTGTGCCCATATTGTGTTTCACCCGAGAGTGATTCTACCTGATAGGAATCGGGTTTAAACCGAACATTACGACCGTTTCCATTTTTAGGTAAAAATGCGGCATTGGGTTTGTTCGGGAAAGTAATTTCTTTCCCTTTATCCCCAAAAATATCTTCATACGTAAACGAGTTGATCGCTCCCGAATGCCCTAAGTAAATCCAGTTATCTATCCCGAATTTAGGGGTATTCATGTTGTGTTGGGGATTCGATAAAGAAAAACCAGTCAGTACGACCTCTCTTTTATCCGCCTTCTGATCCCCATCGGTATCCTCGAAATAGAGGATATTAGGGGAGTCGGCTACTAGGATTCCTTTTTTCCAGCGCATGAGACCCATGGGAAGCGTAAGGCTGTCCGCAAAGACGATGCTTTTGTCTGGATAGCCATCGTCATTGGTATCAATAAGTTTTCGTATTTGGCCCTTTTTGCTGAGATCTAAGGGGTAGCCCGGCATTTCGGCTACGTACCAATTTCCATCTTCGTCGATTTCCATAGCCACGGGATCTTCCACCAGGGGCTCTGCTGCGACAAGCTCCACTTCAAATCCGTCCAACACCTGAATGGATTGCAAGGCTTTTTGTAATTCAGGCGTGTTGGCTAGATTAGGTCGTTGTTTTTCTTGGCAACCTAAAAAGAGCAAACTAATACCCAGAATTAATTTTTTCATTTTGGAAATTTTAGCATTTGAAAATTACTAAAAATGTAGTGAAACTTCAATTCGACACCTTGCTACCTCATTAAATTTTATTAGCTTAGCCTCAGCGTGTTACAGCGAATTGATTTTAAATACCTCTACCTAAAAAAGCAAATATGAAAAGTTCAAACTCGATTAACAGACGTGATTTTCTAACCAAATCAAGTCTTGCCATTGGCTCTTTTTTCATCGTTCCTCGTCATGTTTTGGGAGGGATTCGTCCTGATGGATCTCCTTACATAGCTCCAAGCGATCTCATTAACTTAGGTTTTATTGGTACTGGAAAGCAGGGAAGGGGTTTATCTAATTCGTTTTTGAGTACAGGCGAGGTTCGAATTGCGGCGATATCAGAGGTGTATCAAGCGAAGGCAAACTTGTTTTTAGATCGGGTAAAAGAGATTTATTCTAAATCATCTACCCTAGGTACTTATTCTGAAATTCCCCAATACCAAGACTTCACCGAATTGTTAGCCTTGAAAAACATTGACGGGGTGGTGATTGCAAGTCCAGACCATTGGCATGCTGCCATGGCTGTGCGTGCTGCTGCTGCCGGCAAAGATATTTATTGCGAAAAACCGCTTTCGTTGACCGTTAAAGAGGGTCGCGCAATGGTGGATGCGACCCGAAAATACAAGCGCGTTTTTCAGACTGGATCCATGCAACGATCCTGGCCAGAGTTTAGACAAACAGCAGAATTAATACGCAATGGCTATATAGGCGAAGTGAAATCGATTAAAGTGAATGTAGGCCCACCGCCTGTTGCCTATGATTTAAGTGCTGAAGCATTACCTACCGGATTGGATTTTGAGAAGTGGTTAGGACCAAATGACGCGGTTCCATTTAATGCTGAATTAGCCCCTCCGATTTCAAAAGATGTGTTCCCTAATTGGAGAAAATACAAGGAATTTGGCGGAGGCGGTATGACGGATTGGGGTGCTCACATGTTTGATATTGTCCAATGGGCACTGGATATGGATGGAAGTGGACCGGTTCAAGTAGATGCTCCTAAAACGAATGGAAATGAATTTTTGACCTATACCTACGCAAACGGCATTAAAATGACACATCAGCCATG
>JACCDO011547219.1_pt1 | contig 10590 bp, 7 predicted proteins | sample 7446101 | NCBI WGS metagenome assembly JACCDO01 (sample SAMN15323440, study PRJNA562643) | freshwater metagenome | isolation source: river surface water | place: USA:Blue River Watershed | collected 2017-08-16
AACGATGGATTTGGTGGGCAAAATTTGGATGCTTGCGGAGTTGCTAACAATACTGATTGTTTTGATTTTGATGACACCGTAAATCCAGGAGCTATCGAAGTTTGTGATAACGTTGATCAGAACTGTAATGGATTGGTGGATGAGGGATTATTGATTTCTATGTTCCAAGATTCAGATGGAGATAGCTATGGTGATGCTTTGGTGAGCATCGAGGCATGCGAATTACAAGATGGATATGTACTTGATAGTGCGGATTGTAATGATGCTGATTCCACAATTAATCCAGGCGCTATAGAGATTGCTGATAACGCGATTGACGAGAACTGTGATGGACAAATTGCAACAATGGTAATTGAGAATGAACTGGAAGTTTTCATCTCACCAAATCCAGCATTTGATCTTGTTACTATTAATTCTGTTGGATTGCAAGAAAGTAAGGTTCAAGTATTCAATATGAATGGTCAATTGATCATGGATACTTTTTTCAATGATAGTGTTGTTAAGATAGATGTTAGCACTTTTTCAAATGGGATTTACTTAATCAAAGTTGGAAATAGAAAATATTCACTAGTTGTATCGCATTAGTTGGGTTCGCTCTTCTAATACTTGTTTTATTATTTTTTTCAGCAAAGGAGCCTGCACAACGGTGCGGGCTTCTTAATGTAAAAACAATCACATAACATTAAATTATCATTGATTGAATTAAGTTCAATCTTTCATAATCTGAATTTAATTCAAAAGAATCATGTCGCGGATAATATTGCGCCCGATATGAGGTATGTATTTTTAATTATAATTTTCGCTCAAGCGTTTTCCTTTTCCACACAGGGACAGGAAGCGATAGAGCGTGTTTTTGTGGAGAAGTTTTATTGCGCAACCGCGTCTGATTTGGGTGCGTTAAAGTTCTCGGGCCCCATCAATGAAGGAGCTTGTACGTATCGCATTTATTTGGATTTAAAACCTGGTTATAGGTTTCAGGCTGCTTACGGCACTCAACAACATCCATTAAGTATATCATCATCTCAGATGTTTTTTAACCATGCTGATATTGGAAACGCTCAGCCTAATTTAATTCCTGCTAGGACATTGTCTAGGAATATAACATTGTTGGATTCATGGTTGTCGGCAGGTGCGGCAGGTGAATCTTTTAATGGAGTGCCGAGATCATTAGATACAATTGCGGAAGTCAAATTTGAAAAAGGATATTTAACGTCCACTACTGAAGAAACAGAATTGAGTTTTTCTAATTCGGATGGAATGGTGTATGTGGCTAAACCTTGGGTTCCTACTTTTTATAACATGGATGATGCACTTAAGGGATTGACATCTGTGAGCAGAACCAATACGATTGAAGTAGCCAACGGGGCATGGGCATGTATGGGAAAAGGTGCAGTGGGATTGGATTCATTGGGAACGAACATGGTTTTGATTGGTCAACTTACAACCAGTGGTGAATTGAATTATGCTTTAAATATCATGGTGGGAACGCCAGAGGGTAAGTCTATCAAATATGTATATGCAAATCCTCAGGATGGAGAACTAGAGTTGTCAATTCTTAAAGGAAGTGCCTCACCATTTAAGTCAAGAAAAGTCAAGAAATCAAAAAAGAAAAAAGTAAAAACAAGAAAATAATAGTAAGATGAAAAAAGTTTTATTGTCTTTAATGTCAGCCTTTGCAATGGCTAGTGTTGGTTCTGCACAAAATGGATTGGAAGGAATCGTTGTAGAGAAATTTTACATTAGTGATGCAGCAGATTCTATTGATGCTTCAGATAATGGAGCCGTTTATCCTTTGCATGTTGGTTCTACTACTTATCGCGTTTACGCTGATTTGTTGCCAGGATATAAGGTGATTCAAATTTTTGGAAGTCCAACACATCCGTTGAATATTTCAACTACAACAGCATTTTACAATGATCCAAATTATGGAGTAGCTACCTATTCAGGAACAAGCGTAAACAACACCAAGAAGAATACGATGTTGATTGATTCATATTTGACCATTGGTTCTGTAGCCAATGGTTTGGTAGGTGTGTTGAAATCAGAAGATACGGACGGTACAATAGGAAACAACCAAGGTATTTTGGCCAACAACAACGTTGCTGCTGGAGCGCCAATTACAGGAACAGATGGTGTTGATGGTTTGATGCCAGGAACAACAGTTCTTCCTAATATTTTGGGTATTACAGATGAGTTGTCATTGTTTGATCAAACGCCAGGTTCAGTTTTCGAAATCAACAATGCTACAATTGCAGCATTGGGTGGTGTAGAAGGAGTTACACCTAGCAACCACGTTTTATTGGGACAGTTTACCACAAAAGGTACATTCTCATTTAAAATGAATTTGCAATTGGCTACTCCTGTAGCAGGTGGAAGTGAAATTTATGTAGCTGAGAATCCTATCGATGCAGAGTTGACCGATTCAACTTTAATCTATGTAAGCGAGGCTTCTGTTGATACAACAGATACAACCACAAATTTGGTTCAAGTTGCAAACGCACTTGGTGCAGCATTGGAATTGTATCCTAACCCAGTTCAAAATGAATTGAATGTTGTGGCAAATGGCAATATTTCATCTGATGCTAAAATTGAAATTTTGGATATTCTAGGTAACGTCGTGTTAACCCAACAATCCATTAGTGGATTGGATAAATTGAATGTTGAGCGTCTATCTTCTGGGGTTTATGTATTGCGCTTGATTGATCAGCATTCTATGCGTTCAGAGAGATTTATTAAGAGATAATTTTTGAGTATGTTCAGGATATTATTGGTCACATGTTTTGGGTTTCTTGCCGGTCTTGGCATGCAGGCCCAAGGAATTTTAAAGGGAAAGGTAACAGATGAAAAAGGCGAAGCTGTTTTTGGTGTTATCGCAGTTGCTGTGGAAGATCAATCCATATTGGCTCAAACTGATTTTGAAGGCCAGTTTCAGTTGAAGTTCCCCAATGATCAATTGTATACCTTGAACTTTGTTTTGGTGGGTTACAAAACCAGCATTGAGAAAGTACAATTAAAGGGAGGTCAAGTTTTGGTAAAGGACTTCACTTTGTATTCTGCCAACTTCTTTTCAAAAGATCTGGAAATTAAAGCAAAGGCCGTAAAGGCCAATGATACTTACATGGAGAAATTTAAAATCAATTCGGCGACAACCATTGATTTTATCTCTTCAGAGATGATGAAAAAGACGGGTGACCAAAACGTAGTGAATGCAATAGCTCGTGTATCTGGTGTATCCTCTTCAGGTGGACTAATCACCGTGCGTGGTATTGGTGACCGTTATGTAAAAACAACATTGAACGGAAGTAGAATTCCAACTTTGGATCCTCTGACCAACAACATCAAATTGGATATTTTCCCTTCAAGTTTGATTGACAATATCATCATTACAAAAACGGCTTCGGCCGAATTGCCCGGAGATTGGAGTGGTGCCTATATTTCGGTTGAGACAAAAGATTATCCAGACAAGTTAAGTGTAAATGTGGAATCTCAATTTGGTTATAATCCACAAGTATCTTTCAAGGATATGGTGACTTCAGAGAGAAGTAAGACTGACTTTTTGGGATTCGATAATTCTTATCGAGTTCGCACTTCTGATGATGTTGTTTCTCCGGTAATTGCGCCCTCTTCGTACCAAGAAATGGTAGCGTTGGGGTTGGGTGATTATTTCCATCAAATGGGGGTACACGGATGGCAAGATGGAAGCGCGCAATCGGATGTTTATTTTAGAACAGGGTTGGTTGAGCTAGGTCTTCTATCTGCAACGAACATGTATGATCCAGCTGCATACAGCGCTGCTCGAGATATCTACAATTCTCAGTACAAACCTCAAGCTTACAACATCATCAATCCAAAAGGTACAGATTACAACAGTGGATTTGCCAACAACTGGAACATCAAAAAGATGAGGGCTCCATTGAACTTTTCACAGAATGTAAGCATCGGAAACGAAGTTCAATTTCTTGGAAAGCCATTGGGATATTTCATCGGTTTCCGATACGGTACGCAATACCGATACGATCCCAATGGTACTTCACAACGTGTAGGTGATGAAACTTTGGGATATCCCGTAGAACGTCAGGATTTGGCTCAAATCAGTAGAGAGACCAATTCATGGAATGCGCTTTTCAATTTGGCCTATAAGTTAAATGCCAACAACAAATTGGCTTTCATCTTCATGCCCAATTTTATTGGAGTGAATGATGTTGCCCAATACAGTGGCATTCCTTTCTCTAATGCATTTGAAGAAGTAGATGTAACCAACAACATCTTCTATGAACAACGTCGTCAAATGGTGTATCAATTGAATAGCAGCCATTTTATTCCAAGTAGAAAAATCAAGATTGACTTCAATTCATCATTTACACAAGGAAAGAGTTCGGCGCCTGACTTTAAGTCTACGCAATATGCAGTGGGTCTGGAGAATGGACAAATCTCTGGTTATGGATTTAGTCCAACTTTTGGAGAAGGGATCCGTCGTTTCTATCGCTATTTGAATGAAGATTTCTTGGATACTCGTTTGTCTGCGGAGATGCCACTGAAGCGATTTGAAGTCGAAGGACTTACTCGTAAGTTGTTGTTTGGTGTTGCAACGCAGCGTAACAGCAGAAAGATTGACAACGATGAGTACAAGCTTTTTGGAAATCCTGATATTTCATTGGATCCGCTTACCTCATCTGATTTGGATGCGTATTTAACTCCTGATAAATTTGTAATGGGTGACAATTTCCAATTTTACTATTTGAGAAATAACTTTACTCGAAATCACTCTTTCGGATATTGCAACGTTTCAGCGGCATATCTTTCATCAGATTTTGAAATCAACAAATCATTGCGTGCCATTGGTGGTGTAAGGGTAGAGAATACAGATATGTATGTTGATGTTGATGAATATTACAAAAATGGATATGAGCGTGACGATATTCGTCGTGAAAACGTGGGTGGATTTCCATTGGTGAATCCCGGAGAAATACAGAAGGTTAATTTCTTACCCAATGCAAGTTTGGTTTACAAGATTCAAACGGAAAAAGTTAGTCAAGCCAACTTGCGTTTCAACTACAGTCAAACACTTGCTCGCCCGAGTATTCGTGAGATGAGTGATGCAGCCATTTTGGACAATGAGTTCCGTACTTTGATTTACGGTAACTCAGAATTGAAAATGGTGCAAATTCAAAACTTTGATTTCCGTGGTGAAAGTTATTTCAAAAATGGAGATAACATTTCAGTGAGTTTATTCTACAAGGATTTCAAGAATCATATCGAAATGGGATTTGGAAGTGCGGGTATTACATGGGAGAACATAGCTCAATCCAATGTGAAAGGTTTGGAGTTTGAAGGAAAGAAACAATTGGGTAAAAATTTTGAATTTAGAAGTAATGTAACTTTGGTGAAGTCGGAAGCACAATTTATCCGTCGCGACATGACATTGGTGGATGGTAAGAAGGTGTACACCATACTAGATACATTGAATCGTCCGATGTTCGGTCAGGCCCCATACTTGGTGAATTCTATTCTGACTTATCAAAATGACAGTCTTGGATTTACGGCTACTGTGAGTTACAACGTTCAAGGTCCAAGATTGGTAATTGCTGGTGCTATCAAGGGGCGCCCGGATGTTTACGAGATGCCTAGAAACATGATTGACATTAAATTGACCAAAAAAGTTTCTGATCATTGGAATGTTGGACTTACGATTCGAGATATTTTAAATACTGCCGTAAGAAGATCATACAACATCCCAACATACACCATTAACGGAACAGAGAATTCAAGTGGTGGATGGTATGACTACGATCGTTTCCGATATGGAACCAATTTTAACTTGAGCATTAGCTATAATCTTTAATTAAGATGAGAAAATTATTATTGATCATTGGGATATTGTTTTTCCAATTGAATATGTCCGCTCAGTTGAAGCGCGTGCATATTGAGAAGTATTACATCGCTGACGCAAATGATGCAACCGATACCATAGGCGGCGGAATAGAAGTTGGAAGTACCACCTACAGAGTTTATTTGGAGTTGCAACCGAACACAAGAGTATTGAATATTTTCGGATCTGAAGGTCATCCGTTTGTAGTTTCAAGTACGGCTCCTTTTTTCAATAACTTAGTTCAAGGTAAGAGTTTTGGTAAAGATTTTACCAAAGCGGCACTCTCAGAGAATACGGTTGCATTGGATACTTATTTGAGCATTGGTCAAGTGGCCAAGCAAGGAGCCAAAGTGTTTTTTGCGTTGCCTAAAACTTTGGATTCTGATGGATCATTTATAGGTGGAACCAACAATGATGGTGGTAGCAATGGTGGCGTTGGTTTGTTGTCTGCAGAGAATTCAGAAGCAGGCATTCCATTAACTGTGCAAGATGGATTTGATACTTTGCAAGTTCCAGCTATCAATTGGACGAGCAATGGCGTTCAAGATTTTATTACAGGTGCCGACAGCACCATCTTTGGTTCTTTGGTCGCCGGTAATGAATTTAGAAGTGAAGCTTTTAATTTAAGTGCTAGTGTGGGTATTGGTGGAGTTGTTCCAGACAGCAACTTTGTATTGATAGGGCAGTTTACAACAACGGGAGAATTGTCATTCGAATTGAATGCGGAAATCCAAGTATATGAAAACGGACAATGGAATAGCATTACTTATGTAGGGCGTGATACTTTGCTCAGCAATGGTGAAGTGTACAATCCATTCTTGTCATATCCTTATGCATGTGGATGCATGAACCCAGATTATTTGGAGTACAATGCCTCCTACGTTTGTGAGTTGGAAGGAAGTTGTCAGAATTTGATTGTATACGGTTGTGCGGATAGCATGGCATGTAATTACAATGTAGAGGTCAACGTGAACGTTCAAGACTTGTGTTGCTATCCAGGAGATTGTAACAATAGAGATTTGATTGAAGTATGTCCACAATTATTGGGTAGTGCTTTTGAATTGACTTTGTTCCCTAATCCAGTTCAGGATATTTTGCAATGCAATATTTTGAATGATGAAATTTCTGATTTGACAATTAAAGTGTACAACGCCAATGGTGTTTTGCTTCATACTCAGAATATAGAAGAAGCGCCTTACAATTTCAATGCAGGAATCAATGTAAGTGATTACGAGGCGGGATTGTACCAATTGGTCATTTCTGCCAATGGAAAAACAAATTCAAAATTGTTCTTTAAATATTGATCGATGAGAAGCAAGTTAATGTTGGTAATTCTTTGCTTACAAGTAGTTCTGAACTCTTGTAACAAAAACGAAGAGAAAAATCATGTCATTGAGACTGGTTCAGTGATAGATAAAAATGGTCGAGTTTATAAGACTGTTAAGATAGGTGATGATTGGTGGATGGCAGAGAATCTTCAGGTTACGGTATACAATGACTCGACACCTTTGGCCCGTGTAGAGCCCACTGCTCCTGCAGATGTTTGGGCGGGTATGGCGCAAGGAGCTTATTCATTTACTGTGGATTCAGTTTATGGTTTATTGTACAACTTCGCAGCCGTAGCTGATGCACGAGGTCTTGCCCCTGAAGGATGGCACATTGCTACCGATGCGGATTGGAAGAATTTGGAGGAGAGTATTGGAATGCCCAATGATCAAACTGATAAATTGGGATGGCGAGGCACCAATGAAGCTGAGAAATTAGCTCCACTATACTCAAGAGGATGGCCAGAATTTTCTGAGCTTTTTGGTACCGATGAGTTTGGATTTAAAGCATTGCCAGGTGGATGTCGTTTGTTCAATGGTGAGATCAATCTACAGAACAATACCGCATTTTGGTGGACCAAATCGGCTTATGACAATGAAGAAAGTTGGTACCGCTATATGGATTATAACCAGGATAGAGTGTTTAGACAACACACTTACAAGTCTTATGGAATGAGTGTTAGATGCGTAAAAAACAAATGATGAAATCGATAATTGGGGTTGTTTTATTTTTGTGCGCTGCAGGAATGCAGGCTCAAACGGATTCTAGTCGTTGGAACGTACAGTTGGGTATTGTTGCAGGTTGGTCGGATAATGTGCTTACGCAAGGCGGCGAATTGGATCGCTTATTTTCAGATTACGAGAAGGGCAGATTATCTAATGGACTAGAGGTATTGGTTGAAAAACCATTGAATCAGAAACTCAGTGTGCAAGCAGGTTTGCGTTATCACACTTTGGGTTACCAAGTAGATACAATCGCGAGTATTGGCGTTGAAAATATCAAGTATTCATTTAGCACTATTCAAATTCCAGTTTTTGTGAAGTACAACATTTCATCGTTTGAGACTATTCAACCCTTTGTTTCTTTGGGAGCTCAGTATGGATATATGTTGAATAGCACTCAGGAATTTAAGTTGGTTTCGAATAACCAAACTACTTCATCAGATATCAAAGAGGGCATCAATAAAAGTATGTTCTTTGGTGGAGTGAAAGCCGGAGTGGATTGGAAAGTGATTAACAACCAAGGTGTATTTTTATATGGTGAAGGTTTGTATCAATTGAATTCTTTTTCAACGGGTGATGTATTGCGATCATTGTACAATTATGGTGTTGTAATCGGTTGGAAGAAATACTTTTAACCCTATTGTTAAGAAAATGCGACGCGAGGTTAACCCTCGCGTTTTTTTTTTGGCTCATTTTGGTCGCATTCACATAATATTCTATTGATAAATGTCCGTTTCGTTTAATAGAAAGGTAAAATTGAATTTATTCCTAAAGACAATTGAACATTCAATTTTGCGCCAATCTATTAACCAAATAAAAAATGAAAAACAACCAAAGAGTTTTCAGAGCAGCAGCGTTTGCAGCTTTGACTTTTGGAGCAGTTGCTGCGAGCAATGCTCAAACAAATTTAGGTGCATCTTGTGGATGTCCTGACGTAGCTTCTAGAACAGAAGTTATCGTTTCTTCAATGCCAGGTTACACAGCTATCTCTGGTACTTACGGTGGAGAGCTTGCAAATGGTGCGGCTTTCACTTGTAACAACACTTACATTTTGGACAAGAAGATTTACATTCCTTCTGGTCAGACAATCACAATCCAACCAGGTACTGTAATCAAGGGTGCTGCAAATGCTACTCCAGCTGAAGCTTCTGCTTTGGTAATTGAGAGAGGTGCTCAAATCATTGCAAATGGTACTGAGTCTTGTCCAATCGTTTTCACAGCGCAAGCAGATCCAATGGACGGAACTTATCCTATTTCTAACAAAGGTATGTGGGGTGGTGTAGTTCTTTTGGGTAAAGCTTACAACAACTTGACTTTGGCTGCTAATGGTCCATTCACTGTAGGTACTGCTGGTAAGTTGGCAGTAGCTGATGGTTTAGGAACTGTTGAAGGTTTCCAAACAACCAATACTCAAGATCAATTCGGAGCTAACTTGACAGCTGGTGAGACTTTCAACGACAACGATAACTCAGGTATCTTGCGTTATGTGTCTATCCGTCACTCAGGTGCTATCTTGGCTTTGGGTGGTGAGATCAACGGTTTGACTTTGGCTTCTGTTGGTCGTGCGACTACAGTTGAGCATGTTGAAATCGTTTCTTGCGCGGATGACAACATCGAGATTTTCGGTGGTACAGTTAACTTGAAGTATTGTACAACTTTGTTCGGTAACGACGATATGTACGATTGGGATTTGGGTTGGACTGGTAAAGCTCAGTTCTTGTTCGGTATGAAGTCAGATAACACATTCAGTGCTGACAATGACAATGGATTTGAGATGGACTCAGATGACAACAAGTCAAACAACTTGGTTCGTTCTCGTCCAGTTATCTATAATGCTACTATCATGGGTAACAGCAAATCTACAACTAACACTGACAACACTTCTTTGGCTGGTATTTGCGCTAAGGAATTGACTGAAGGTGAAATCAACAACTCTATTTTCGCTAACTTTAAGAACGGAATGAACATCCAGAAGTCTATCTCTGGTAACCGTTCTTATGCTGCTGGTGGTGAGGCTTGGCACAACTGGACCAACATTGCAGGACCTGCTTCTGCTACTGCTGGTAACGGTTCTCAATCTTTGAAAATCAAGTGTAACACTTTCGTAGGTGTAACTACTCCTATCACAATCAATGCTTCTGGTTCTAACTCAGGTACTGGTACTCCTCAGGCAGTTGGTTCAGCGGACTACACACAGTTTGTAACAACTGACATGAATGATATCGTTGTAGGTAACACATTGCCAGGTTTCAACTATGAGTTCACTGTAAACAGCACTACGAATTTGTTCTCTGTTAAGAATGACGTTATTCCAAACCCAGCTTTGTCTATCACAGGTTGTCCTACAGCTCCAGTAGATGGTTTCTTTGAGCCAGCTCCATACCGTGGTGCTTTCTCCTCAGAGGCTGGTCAAAACTGGTTGTCTGATTGGTCTTATTCTCAAGTTTTGGGTGCTACTCAAGGTTTGAATGCTTGTCCAACAGATTTGAATTTCGATGGAACTACTGACGTATTGGATTTCTTGATCTTCGCGCCAGCTTTCGGAACATCTTGTAACTAAAAAATAATCAAGGAGGGCATTCGCCCTCCTTCAATTTTAAAGAAAATGAAAATTAATAAATACATATTGGGCTTGGGCTTGATGATGGCAGGTACTGCAGCTTCAGCTCAAGG
>JACCDO011920583.1_pt1 | contig 10589 bp, 9 predicted proteins | sample 7446101 | NCBI WGS metagenome assembly JACCDO01 (sample SAMN15323440, study PRJNA562643) | freshwater metagenome | isolation source: river surface water | place: USA:Blue River Watershed | collected 2017-08-16
CCAATCCACCCATACCCATTAAGAATGGGTCTGTTAGTACACGTTATGCGTATGGTATTTGGATCTATGTGAATTCGTGGAATACGAACACTGTCAAAACTATTTTCTCACGATTCAACAACATTAAATTGTATTTAGATTCAAACGCGCCTATTTTGAAGTGTGATATTACTATGACTAGCTCGTCCACTACTAAGCCAGTTAAAACACTCGAAATCACCGATAATTTTCCGTTACAGAAGTGGACCCATATAACCGTTAGTGTAGATAACCAATATGTAGATGCATATTTAGATGGTAAACTAATGAAATCTGGGCGAATGTTTGACGGAACCAACGGTCCAGCATCTCCGGATTCATCGCCTATGATCATTGGCGGCAATCCATTTGATGCGTATATTTCCAAATTTCAATACTGGCCTGAACCCGTTGATCCTCAAACCGTATGGGATGAATATATGAAAGGTAATGGACAGAGCAGTGTGACCAATTTTGTATCATCATACGGCATTAACCTATCGATTATTAAGGATAATATAGAACAATCCAAATACTCATTATTCTAATTTTTAACAAATCGTTTTATACCCATATAATATATTAAACGATTATGAATACACTACAACCTGTAGCAACATCTTCACGTATAGAAATACCTCAAACTGTTCAAAATATAGGCAATCGTATTGGCGAAACCGTAAATAATCTATCTCAATCTGTCAGTGCTAGTATAAACAGTTTTTCTCAACAAGCCGAAGCCGGCGTAGATGCATCGAGTGGGTTTTTATCATCAAATACCATCATTGCAAAATTTGCATTTCTTATTTTAGTCGTAATCGTATTCTTGTTTCTATTGAATTTAGGCATTTTAGCTATTCAATATTTTATGAATCCGGTAAGTACTCCATATTTAGTCAACGGAATGATTGATGGGTCTAGTGGCGGGGTTACCATAACACAAGATCCTAAAATATCCGAGTCAGTACTCATTCGCAGATCGAATAATGAATCTGGCGGCATTGAATTTACATGGTCTACATGGATACTTATCAACGAACTACCCAGTAACAATGATATTATGAATAAATTTCAGCACGTGTTCCATAAGGGTACAAACGAATTTACACAAACCGGTGAAAATGCAGGCATCGCAAAAATTAATAATGGACCTGGTTTATATATTAAACAAATTACACCGCCAGGCGGTAACGAAGCACGATATGCATCACTTCGTGTTGTTATATCGACGACCGGTACAAACGATTTTATTGATATAGATAACATCCCGATCAAACAATGGGTAAACGTAATTATTCGTATGCAAAATACCACAATGGATGTGTATATAAACGGCACCGTGGCAGGACGATTAAATTTAACCAATGTTCCATTACAAAATTATTATGATGTAAATGTTTGCAAAAATAATGGGTTTTCGGGTCAATTGTCGAATTTACGTTATTATTCTTACGCATTGAACATCTTCGAAATTTCGAAAATAGTAGCAAATGGCCCGAATACAAAATCCGCGAATACTCGACCAGCAATGACCAACTTCAATTATTTATCCACGTCCTGGTATACGGCCAAACTTTAGACCATTTGTTATGCACCGCATGAATGAATTCGCAATAACATAAGCATAAACTATTTCTATGCCTATGTTAAATGAGTGATTTAAGTGCAATATGCGAACAACGTAAGCAATTTCAACTTAGTAACATACCACCCATACGCTTTGAGCCTATATCTCCGTATCCAGCATTTACACAGGAGCAATTGAATATGCGACGTAAAACGGAAATATTAAAGTACAATAAAAACACGACACAAGGACCCCGAATGACACAAAAACAACGGCTAGCAGCCACATTTCGCGGTGGGTATAACGCCGCACGTGTAGTCTGTCCAAATGACTATAAAATCCCGGTATTAACGACTTCGGCTGGTGTGCCCGGTCCGCCCATTTATTTAGTTGAAGACCCCAGCGTCCCCCTATACAATTATGCAAAAGATACAAATGTATATGCCGAAAATATATACGAAGACGATGTAGAGTGGAACTTTACACCCTTTGTGAATCAATTGTGTCCCAATAACAATATTAATCCTTACACACAGATTGCCAAATTGATTATTCGCAACCCGATTCAACAAGCATATACGCGTTTTACTTATCAAACACCTGTTTTATTTCGGTTGAGAGGTACCGCACCGACGGCTAAAAGCGCTGGCGCAACATTAACTGCGACGATTGTGACTAGTGCACTAAGCTTCCGTGTAACATATAATCAAACCGCTCTAGACAACCATATTCAATTAACCAGTCGTTTTTTGCAGAACAATTTTATTAGCACACAACTAGTACCGCCGTCTGGATCAAGCACGACTTTTAATTATTTTTGCGAAGCCTATGTGGGATTATTAGAAGTTAGTGGCATTATACTTGCCACCAGTCCAGGGCTCGTATATGGTTTAAATATTAGTTATATCTTAAGTGAAGTTGCAAATTCTATAGTCGGCAATGAACAAGAAAAAATAAATAACAACAATACCATTATATCAGGAATGACGTTTGAATTATATGCAAATCTGGCGGATTCGTATACACCTCAATCATCGATTAATTGTACATTGCTACCTAGTTCCACTTTAGTATTTCCACCAGCGAAAAATGTGGTTTTTACTGGCACACCCATATAATGACCCGCTCATACGAGTTCGTGATTGGGTTCATCATTTTCAATGTATCGATCATAATCATCACGACACATTGGGCACGAATCACATTTCACTACACATGATATACATATGTTGTGGAAACAGCTAGGTATGATTAATTTTTCTGGGACAATAGTCTCGTAACATACTGGACAATCTTCATATTTATTTTCGGCAGCGTACATTGCCCGAAATTTTGTTTGCATACGTTTGTAGTTATATTCAGCCCGTTCGCGTTCTCTATTTAAAATGGCTCGAAATGTAATTACTTTACGGGTTTTTGCATCTATTTTTGATTTTAAGAAGTTGATTTCTTGCTCTTTTTCTTCCAACTCAGTCAATGGGCGCGGAAAAGGGGTGTGCGTCTTATGATAAACGACTCGAATATATAGGGTTATGCTTGTACTAGCAGTACTTGACGGTGGGCATAATATACGCACATAAGACATTAGCGTATGTTGCGTATACAATTTGTATGGATTGAAATATTCATTAAACGATTGCATAAACTCGGCAGTCGATGGCAACTCTTGAATTCCGTAAATGGGTTCACTTTCTTCCCATACGACTTCGCTCGATTCTAAGTGACTTGTGATATCACGGTAAGCAATGATCACATCTTGAGGCATATCCAATATATATTCATGTTCAAATTTTGTTTTATTTTCCGTTTTGTTTGTCAGAGTATATGTTTGTATATGGAATGTTTTTATTTCACCGTTGGCCATCTTGACGTCAAATGTCTGCAAAAACTCGGCCATCGCACGCTGAAACATCTCATCTCTGGTTAATTTAGGCATTGTCGCGTTTTGATTGATTCATTTACTTTTCATATTTATGTAAAAAGTCTTCTCAATTTTTTACATACACCCTTAAATATTTACAATGGGACGCCTTCAGGCGTCTCGTCTAATATTTAAGGGAAACGTTGCCGATAAATGAATTGAAAGGCAATCCACAAGAGGTGGATTGTCCAATTTCAAATCTTTATCGGTGTAAACAATAATTTGTGGATGTATATATATAATATGCCTCGCTGTCCTCCTGGTTCTCGCAGATGTCCTCCCAAAACAGGGAAATGCCATAAAACACCCAAAAACACACTAAAGCGCAATAAGACCGCCAAGAAAAGACCTGAGACCGCTTCTGCAGCCGAAAGTCCTATGCCAAAATTAAAGTGGATTGATCACTTGAAAATGTGCTCCAAAAAGTTCAACATCAAATTCGGTGACGCCATGAAAGATCCCAGATGTCTCAAACTGTACCGCGAGAGTCGTTAGATTCGATGCACTTTTGTAAATAATTCATTCTGTACCTATTTGTCAACTCAAAGTCCGGTGGATATGTATTTACATCAAACTTATATTCGTCGATTCGGGTCATGACGCAATAAAAAATATATTCATAATATTCGCTCATATTTATTAAGTGAATCATATATGTTTCCCAATGACCTACTTGGTGATAGTGAAAGAAGAATACGTCAAGTAATGTTTCGGGTGCATATAAATGAATCCGGGGTTCATATTTGATATCGACTTCAATATGTTCACAGAATATTGCATACAATGCCTTCATTTTATTCAATATTTGTTTATATTTGGCCATAATATCCCGATTTATAGAAACAGTCGATTTATTAGTAAATAACTGCGACGGTTGTTGCATATTCTTTGCACATTGATTCAATATCCATTTTAAATCCGTTAGGAAAATTCGGTCGGTTTGTATGTTATTTTTGCCGATGCTTAATTTATTCAACATCGTTTTTTCGTTGTCATATTTAGTTTGTCGATGTTTCACTAACATCATTTCATTATTTATTTTATCCAATGACCACGTACCTATATCCTTATATTCATTGAAAATAGTTGCCATTGCCTCACATTTTGACTGCATTGTATCTATTGTCATCATGTGTTCTCGTTGTATAAATTTTTTTTCGTCGTCTGTCAACACCATTGCTGTATATGAACCGCCTCGCACATTGTCAATCCCATAACACTTCATATATTTCTTTACAAAAAAATCTATTTCACAGGTTTGACGCAAAGCAATGGATTCTAAGATGCGTAATGGTTTATATTTATGCAAATATTCGTGCATGATTTCACATTCTAGCATGATAACAGAATCGTCGGTGATTGTTCTCGATGATCCATGTAAAAATAGTTTATCTTCTGTCAATAATAGTACATGTAACAAAAACATTGGATGAAACGTAAATAATATACAGCTGAAAGTCTATATTATTTTTTTGGAAATTTATAAATAACTTATTTGGTTAGTTAGTCAGTAAATGTGAATTTATTGCGCGTGCGAGTGCATAAACACACTACGTGTCGGGTTCAAACACATATTTTGTGACGGAAACACCTGTCCGGACATGCATTTGCTATCGTCGTCCACTTCAATGCATCCGCGTTTGCCTTGGTACTCCCCGACCAAACACCAATTCACCTTTCCTGCTGTAATCGGTTTTTGAATAGGGTCGACGCTCGCATCTGGGACGGGTTGATTTAAGCCTGGCTTTGAATTATTTATGGCACTGTCCAATTTACTACTGTTTCCATATTTAAATGAATTGTCGAGTTGGTTCACTGTATCGGCGGCAACATTTCCGCGGCTTGCAGCCTTTAATAGTTCGGCAGCAGATTGTATAGTATCGCCGGCCAAATCAATGCCGGATTTAGCTACATCCGTTACTACATCCGTTGATTTGTCAATTACGGTACCAGCGGTATATCCAAACACGGATAATATTTGAGTAAATAGAGGACCAAATACATTGCTAATTGTTTGCAATATATTACCCATGGATGCCAACAAATTTATACCTAAAAAGGAGAGCACGAGTAAGACAGTTAACACAACAATCACCAGATTTTTTCCACTAAACATATTCACTTCGCCAGTTTGGATGGGTACAATAGTAGGTTCGGTCACGCTCGGCGTTATTGGTTTTTGAGTATTTTCAAATGACTGATTCATAAATATATATTATAACCAGTTTTTTTTGTGAACCGTATTACAATAATATTCTTACAAAAAGAATTTAGACATTCGTTTATTAATATGTTATAATTTATATTCCTAGTATAATGAGTTTAATTGGAATGCTCGAGTCGTTTTTTATATTGAGTTTAGGCATTACCTTTGTATTAGTTCTGTTTTTAGTATATCATTTTAAACAGCGTCTTACATTATTAGAAAATAAGTGCGATACCACGTTTGAAATTATTAATAACGTTGTTAGTGAGTTAGGTAACATTCGTGGTGCGTTTCGAATCGGTGGAGCACCCACACAGATGCCCTCACAACCCAGACCCGATGGCACTACACAAACCAAAATCAATGTTACAATCAGTGATGATGAACATGACGTGAGCGATTACGATGATGAAGATGACGATGAAGATGAAGATGATGATGAAGACGATGATGAAGATGCTGATGAAGACGATGATGAAGACGATGATGAAGACGATGATGAAGATGATGATGTCAATAAACATGGTGAAGATCATGATGTTACCCATGATGTTGAGGAAAGCATTGAGGCTGTTGATAATGCAAACTCCGGATCAAATGATGATTCAAATAGTGTTCGCATTATAAATCTGGACAATCAACAAGACTTCGATATTATCGATACCGTAGATGACCTAACTGCAGAAAATGGTAACAGAGATGACATCGCCGAAGATGAAAACTCGCATATCGAAAATATGGAAGAAATCCAGCTACACGTGGAAAAGTTGCCTACTAGCGAACCTCATTTAGATGATTCGTCTATTACCAGTTCAGTCGCAGAGTCGAAAAACAATATCCATATTTATAAAAAAATGACACTTCCTGTATTGAAAGCCTACGTTATTGAAAAAGGGTTAACGAGCGACCCGAGTAAAATGAAAAAGCAAGATTTGATTCATTTAATCGAATCCAGTGATATTTAGTGTAGTTGTTTCATCTGCCCAAATAAAAAAACAAAGTATAATATATAATTCTATTTGTATATTATAAATGCAATCAACTATGTCGTTTCATCCAGAGACTATACAATGTGCATATCCGGTGATAAAAGAGACCGTACCACAATCTGAGCGTGGATACAGAACCAATAACAAATATCCTCAATTCCCACCACTAATGAATGACGGACGTTCCATCACAGCTACATGGCAACATGATGCGGTTACGAACGCAAAACTCATCGAAGAAAACCAGATTAAGTCGAACTGGGAATACCGCCGATTTCTCACAAAAAACGCTGCCGGAGTGATGGAACAGAATTTTAGAGAATCGTCCAATGATTTAGGGTATAACAGTCGTTTTATCGCTGCTCCTAACATTCAATCCAATGAGTTTGTCGGTGCCTCTAGTCCCGCTTTGTACTCGTCTGTTCAGGACAATAAATCCGTTCTTGGTCGCACGATTAGTGATTTAAAGACAAATTATTTGACTCGCGAAGACCTGCAATCCCGCAAATTCTCCCCTGTGATTACACAAGATCAGTTTATCAAATCAATGAGCGCGCCGCAACCAAAGGCATAAGTATTTTTTGATTATGGGCATATAGAAACAGCTCGTTTATTATCTTCATACATGAAAATAATAAGTTTTGATATTGGGATAAAAAACATGGCGTATTGTGTGTTGTCGTCAACGCAAAATGCCGACGCGCCAATAACGATTCATGATTGGAATGTGCTAAGTATGATTGATGAAGCAGCGCCCGCAATATTTCCGTGCAATTGTATGATTGCCGGGAAAAATAAAAAAATCGAGCCCAAAATGTGCAATAAAGCGGCAAAATATAGCAAATTTGACCAATATTTCTGCGACCGACATGCCAAAATCTATAAACAATATGTCATTCCCACCAAAAAACACTCATCGGCGTTTATTAAAAAACAGAAGGTTCCCGACCTGGTCGCATTATGCAACACACATATGTTATTATTGAACAGAGATGCAAAACTGCTCAAAAAAGAGCAACTCATTGAAATACTTTCCGGGTTTTATAAACAAGTGTGTTTTGACCCCATTGTTGCATTAAAATCAAAAAACGCAAATGAAATCGATTTAATTCATATTGGCAAATCGATAAAACGACTGTTTGATCAATTGCCTGATATTGACACCATTACCCATGTATTGATTGAGAACCAAATCTCGCCCATTGCAAACCGAATGAAAACAATACAAGGCATGTTAGCACAATATTTTATTATGAAAAATGACAATATACACATCGACTTTGTTTCGTCTTCGCATAAATTGAACCAATTCAAGCAAATTCCTGCATTACGCGAACATACAAATACAAAATCCACGATAGATGGGCATGATGACACTGTCGAAGAGCCGAGTGCAGTTGAATCCGGCAAGACAAACCCACATTATAAAGCTCACAAATGTGACGGTATTACATATTGTCAAGAAATACTTGAAAAGAACACGACGCTGACGCAGTGGAATTCATCCATGAATACCCGTAAAAAAGACGATTTAGCAGACGCATTCTTACAAGGCATGTGGTACTTCAAACAACAAAATATTATATGTTATGCGGATGATTTAAAAATAAAACTTGTGTAAATATCATAACAATGGAATCTATCGATATCAGTTTAGATAATTTAGAACCTATTTCTTTGGATTTTAACAGCGGTAATGCGACTCCGTCTGTTAATTTTGGGTCTGGAATAGAATTACTAATGAACGATAAAAAAAGAAGCGCGTCTGGCGATAACATGAAGTTGGATTTAGGTGATTTGGATGATTTGGAACAAGAAATGAATGAATTGTCGAGTAAAGCAACCGCAGCTTCGCGAAATAATTCCTCTGGAGACAATACTAAATCGCTCGGTGGTATGGCAGCCAGTCTATTTGGGTTGGGTGGGTTTATGAGCAGCAAACCCGAGACAGCACCGTCTGTACAGCGCGAACAAAGCCCGACAAACGAATATACAAAGACAGATGCAAATTTGGGATATGCAACTCGTGAAAGCGCGGGCAACACAAAAACGTGGGACGGATTTTCCAAAATGAATGATGTTCCCGCTTCTGGTCCCGCATCTTCTTCATCGTCCAACTTAAATGAACGCGAAAAACGTCGCAAGAAGCGATTGATGTTGAAAAAGATGGAAGAATGGTACGAAAAAGGGCAATTAAAACAAAATTCTCAGCTTACAATTGATTCTCCTTACGAAGAGATCGAAGACGAATATGAAACCGTCATGGACGACAAACGTAAAAAAGATGCTGTTAAGTTGCAGGGATGGTGGTTAATGACCTTTATTAATTCTCTCGAATATGGAAACGCAGTATTTAATCCGTTTGATTTGAATTTGGACGGTTGGGGTGAACAAGTCAGTGAAGATATTGATAGTTACGAAGAAATTTTCGCAGAGTTGCATGATAAATACAAGGGTGGAAAGATGGCCCCTGAATTGTCACTATTATTACGCATAGGTTTTAGTGCAGCCGTGTTGAACTTTTCGAATAAGGCGTTGTCGAGTGCTGCACCCGGTTTTAACGATGTTATTAAACAAAGCCCCGAGTTGATGAAAATGTTTACAAACGCAACTGTGAGCAGCATGAGCCAGCAATCTCCCAGTTTTGAGTTTGCACAAAATTTGATGCAAGACCATAACAACCGTCCCCGTGGACCTCCACCGCCCGCGCCCGTAAATACACAAGACCGTCCAGCACCACAACGTCCAGGTATGACGTTTACTGATGCGCCGAGCAGCCGACCCGATATTGCGGCAAGCCGCGGAACAATGTTCCGTGAGCCCGGAGTAGATGTAAATAACAACTTTCAGGGGGTAAATGAGGCTCCCAAGAAGATTGTCACTCCCACTCAACGCCCCGAAATGAGAGGGCCACAAAACAGCGACATTGACAACATTTTGTCTGGATTGAAGACCCGTTCAATCAATATTCAGGAAACACGCGAAGCCCCCAATCAGGGGGATGACTCGATGATTTCAATTGCATCATTGAATGAGATGCAAAATTCGAACATGCCCAAACGCACAAATCGTAGAAAAAACAAGTCGGATAAAAATGTGATTTCATTGGATATTTAAGCCATTGAAGAAATAAATTGGACAATTATTACACATTTTCTATATCATTCAAAGGAAACGTTCGGGTTTGCGTAGCCAACCAGTCGTTCGAACTGCATCGCAGTTCGTGAGCCGATAAATGAATTAAAACGTATAACCACCGGATTGCCCTTTGGGAAATAGGCGGATTTACACCATTGAATATTTTAATTCGCCCTTAAGGCGAATTAAAATCTGTTGTCATTTGATATCTCATATTTGTTTACTATATGACGGATTTGTCCAGTTTTATTTCCGGCAATACCTTCTTGTAGATTTTCTTGTTGAGTTTATCGTGGTCTTCGTAATTGCCGAGTGCCTGTACACATGCTTTTGCATAGAAATTATATTCTGGTGTATCTAGTTCTCTTGCCGCCGGGGTTGTTTGTACATAATGTTTTACAACCGCATAATGTTTGTTTTCAATGGTGTTAATCAAACCGTTCATAAGTGGTTCGTCGGCGGTGCTTTTATTCCAGGTTTCATTGTTTTTAATGTAGACTGTTTCGCGTTTCAGGTCGGTGCAATGTAATGGCCGTTCAGTGATGGCCATATTATTAAGTGCCTTAATGAGAATATTACTCACGCTATCCACATAGCCATCCTTGGCGATGGTTTTTAAATGTTCCATGTTAATTTCGATTCTTTTAACAAATTCTTGGATACTTAGTGCGTCTTTGCATTCATTTTCGAGGTAGAGTTGGACATTAAACGTGGTATTGTTACTATTGATGTTAGTATTGTTATTGTTCC
>JACCDO010871320.1_pt1 | contig 10586 bp, 10 predicted proteins | sample 7446101 | NCBI WGS metagenome assembly JACCDO01 (sample SAMN15323440, study PRJNA562643) | freshwater metagenome | isolation source: river surface water | place: USA:Blue River Watershed | collected 2017-08-16
GTATAGCAAAAAAAAGCCTATTTTCCCCGCCTTGGAGGGAGTGGTTTGGCTTGACAGCTTGGCCGGGTTTACCGCAAGACCGGTAGCTTCAAACGAGGATCTTGGCAATCACGTCTCGCTTTTGCTCTAGGGTGTAGCCGACACTGCCGTAGTTGGCAAATTCCGAGGCCTCGCGCCCATGGCCAGTGATGCTCTCTGCAAGAGGCAAAGGTATATCGTTTTTGGATTTCAGTCGGTCGATAAAGGCATGTCTGAACATATGGCTTCGAAAATCCAGCGGGCGCATGACCTTGTTGAGCGTTGCTGAGCATGTGCAATTGCCAAGCTCGCGAGCGTATTGCGGTACCAGCCACTCACTGTTCATGTGTATAGCTCTTTTCTGCAGCTCTTTTGCTGCATCCAATGACACGCCTAGCAAGGGGACAGCTCGGATGCTGGATTTGGTCTTTCTGTCGATGTGAACGTTTTTTCGAACCCAGAGGTGAGGGACGTCATGGTCCAGTACCAGATCATCCAGCCGTGCGACTGATGGTTCAGAGATTCGCATGCCTGTGTTCAGTTGAATTAGTCCCACCAATTTTGCCGGGGTGGGATGGCATAGCAAAAGTTCCTTGACCTGCAGGATTTTTTCTTGGGTGATGATTGGGATGGTTTTTTGATGTTCTCGCTCGCCGCGAATCTGTAGGCCTCGAAATGGACTTAGTCTATCGATGTCTAGGTGTTTGAATGCCATGTTGATCATGGCGTTCAAGACGTTGTTGTGCTTTCTGACGCTGATAGGACTGAGGCCCCTTGAAAGTTGGTAGTCTCGATACTGAGTAATGTGAAAGTGTCGAAGTTCATCCAGGGGCAAATCGCCAAAGAGTTTGACAAAGTAACTGAAATACAAGTTGGCGTTACTTTGAAACTTGCGTCTATGCGCGGAATGGTTTTCCGCCATGTAAATTTCATAAGCGGTTTGCATCGTTGGTCGTCGTTCTTGCGATTTCTGCCGCAAATGCTTGGCAACTAATTCGGAGAGGAAGTCTTCTTCAAATTCAACCCCATTAAGGGAGACGCGTCTGCGAATGCTTGTATTTACGTATGTGTTCTCGTTGATCTGAAGTTCTCTTGACATTTGAAAACCATTAGTTATGGATGGTTCTGAGTCAATTTAACGTTTGATGCTTGATATGGGCAACCAAATTGATTCCTTGCCCCGATCAATTGGAAGGGCATAGGTTGACAGGTGATGCTCTGGACGGTGCAGGGGCGTCCAGATTCTGGACGCTTGGGTAGCTCTGGACGGTGCGGGGGTGTCCTGAGTCTGAGCTGGTACGTTGTGCGAACTCAAGCTAAACAAACACGATCTCGGCCTGTATTTTTCGCTTGATACAAAGCAACATCTGCCCTAGCGATGGTAGCTAGTAGCTCTTCTTTATCTTCATAAATGGCTACACCGATGGAGAGGGTGTAATGTGCCAGCTGATTCGTATCAAGTGATACGTTCTGCCCGCGGGCTTGAATAACGATAGTGTTTGCGATTTTTTTCGCATATTCAAGGCTGCACATTGGTAAGAGTGCACAAAACTCTTCACCACCATAGCGCCCCAGAATATCATCAATGCGTAATGCATTCATCAGTAGGCGAGCGCAGTGCGTCAGTATTCTGTCGCCGCCTGCATGCCCAAACCGGTCATTGATGGATTTGAAATGATCAATGTCCATCATGAGTACGGCATAGCTTGAGTGCTTTGCGACAACTTGACGTGCATCATCAAAGAACGCGCGGCGTACCAACACACCTGTCAATACATCGCGGCGACTTAACTCTTCAATGATAGAGCGCTGGCGTTCATAGACCATCACAAAAAAACTAATTGATGCGCTGACGATAAACAATGCTCCAACAATCAAAACTCCCAGCTGAGTGGCTGAGTTGTTGATCACTCCGAACGTGGGCTGAGCAGCAAAGACTGTGGTTAACGCTCTTAAACAGTACATTGCAGCCATTACGCATAGGGTGAATGTAAACAACGCCACTGCGAACGAGATGGGGCGTATCGCTTTTTTCATAATTAGCACGGCAGCGTGAAACAACAGTACAGACAATGCGATGCACACCATGACCGTAGGTACAGCTAAAGATAAACCACCAAACTGCCATAAGCCTAAACCGATTAAACCTAAAGTTACGCTTGCAATGCACCAGTTCCAAGGGTAAGGAGTCTCATAAAACTTGCACACAGTTGCAAGACACATAGAGGCCGAAAACAGCAAAACCACATTGGCCAAAAATATTCCGAAAATATCTGGGATCAGCCCGCGAAAAAAAATTAAAACTAGCGAGAAGCCCACACCAGCCGAAGCTAGGGCCCATTGCTTAAATCCGTAAGCCCGCTCGCCACTAGTAGACCCAAGCAAAATGGACATGAGGGCAATTAGCACGGCTAAAGATGCGAGGGAGAACAGTAAGGTTCTTGAATCTAGGGACATTGATAATTGTCTGATTTTTCGTTTTTGGCTGAGCGAAAATTACATCCATAGCTGAGGACACGTTCTAAGCGCATTGTGTCTCTTGTCCTTCAGAAAAAAGGGTTCGCTACGAGGCCGTGCACAAAATCCAGCAAGTCAGTGTCTTTTTGCTCTTTTGAATGAAGTAAAGCAAGGCTATTTATTGATGCGATCTAAAATAAATTATGCGCCTTGACTCTCCAACCTTAATTTTTTCCATTGGAATTCTGTCCTTATTGATGGCATTCATTACATGGACTTTTCAAGGTGCAATTGCAGAGCGCAACTACGGCCTTAAGACTTGGTCCGTCGGAATCAGTTGCGTAGGTATGAGTTTGATTTTGAACTTCCTGCGAGGCGAGCTACACCCCATATTTGGCATCCTCGGAGCAAATGCTTCGTTGATGGCTGGTGGGACTTTGGGATTAATTGCACCAGCGATTTTTTATCAATCAAAATTTTCAAAGTCGATTGTTTTTATGACGCTTTCAGTAGGCAGCTCGAGTTTGCTTGCCTACTACTTTCTTGATTTTTCGATTGCGCTTGCAATGGTAGGCGTATGCCTTTCCATGGCTGTTGTTTTGATCTACAGCGCTGTGGTTGTTTATCGAGGCTCTTCCAAACCCATCTCGTTTTCAACTCACGCGTTTGCGTTGAGTATGGGGGTCATGGGTATGACCTATTTCGCTAGGGCTGCAGTTGTAGGTGTCAATCCCAATGTTTCGGTTGCACCAGTCACTTTGGCTGGAACCCATCAGTCTGTGTTGATTTTTGGTGCGTTGTTCGTGGTTTGTTCAAGCATGAGCTTTTATTCCATGGTGCAAGAGGAGCAACAGCGGGAAATTAGAGAGCGCGCCAAGCGAGACCCACTCACTGGGCTCTTCAATCGACGGGCTTTTTTTGAGTCCGCGGAAAAGCTGGCTGAAGAAAAAATGTTGTTTTCGATTGTGATGATCGATATCGATTACTTTAAGTTGATCAACGACACTCATGGACATCTCGGAGGTGATGTTGTTCTGAACTTCACAGGAAGGTTGATTTCCAACATGTTCCGAGTCGACGATATTCCTTGTCGATTCGGCGGTGAAGAGTTTTGTGTGCTTATTCGTAATTGCAACGAACAGCAAGCTCTGCAGCATGTCACTTCCCTTGTCGAAAAATTTCGCCAAAGCGTCATACGACTGTCTGAATCCGCTGATGTGACGATAACAATTTCTGCTGGCGTTAGCGAGCATTTGCCTGGGCAGAAATTATTGAAAACGATCCAGGCTGCAGACGCAGCTTTGTATAGCGCTAAGAGCAGCGGACGAAATCAAGTTCAATGTTTTGGTGACGCGGTCGCCATCAAGCCTACAGAGTAACGATGTGATTTGCCATCATTACATCAATGTGATGATGCTTAATCCGTGCGCTCTTTCAGTTCATGTACCAATAAAACTATACGAGCATCAGGTTCATGAAAACGTATGCCGTGTTGATACTCTGGCTGTGAGTCGCTTTGATTTGCGCGATGGACCAATTCAACGTTTTGAATCGTGCCTGTCATTTCAGCATCTTCTGATTTGCCTGTGGATTGCAAATCAAAACGCAACCTAAGTTTGACCGAGCTATCTACCTCGCCCAGCTTATGCAGGCCTACGATCGATGTACCACCGCCACTGATGTCGTGCAAGTGGAAGTCTCCTAAATTGTGGCCTACGAGGGAAGAGTTCAATATTTCCACTGGCAAACTTGTGCGCACGCGAAGATGAGCGCGCATGGGCGTCTCAAAAATATCCTCAGGAAAGCTCATCAGCATGTAATTGCGTGGGTTAAGCAACATAGTGTTGATACGGCTTTTGAATGTAAAGATGGACAGACCCGAAAACAAGCGGACTTCAACATTCATACCTTCGCGTAGATGGACGATCCAGCCATCCTCTTGGGGCACGCGCAGCATTAAGAACTCGTTTTCAACCCAGCCAATGACGCTCGTGTACTGTTTGTGAGCCCCAGCGCTTTCCAGTATGAGCTGCACACGCTGCCCCACTTGGAACTTCATGTCCGCAAATTTTGCTTTTTTGATGGCTTGCTCGTGGTTTGTCATTTTGGTTGTGAGTTTGTGTTTCAATTCCAATCATAAAGACTGTTATCTCTCATAGGAAGATTATGTTTAAGCGCCTTGTTTCCGTGCCCATGCGTGCTTTGAAGTGGTTGGCATTTGGTTCGGTTCAGTTTTCAGAGCAAGAAGAGTACCTAGAGTTTCGCTATAAGTTCCTTATCGTGCTAATGCTCACTGCAGCGGCGCTGACAGGGCTTTTCATTCTGGGATTGGTGAGCCAGATGAATCTGATTGGTTGGGCGCACGGTCGCATGATGATCACTTTTGTCACAGGTACCTTGTTGCTGTGGCTGCTGTTGCGTGGTTCACCAAAGCGATTTAAGCAAGTTGGCTGGACGTATGAAGTGTTGAGCCTGATTGAGAGTATTTCTGCACTGGTGTATGTGCCGGTGGATGAGTTGCGTATTTTGTGGTTTTACACAAATATTCCTTGTGTGTTTATTTTGTTGGGACAGCGGGCTGGCTGGGCTGTGACAGGTTTAACGATCGCGGGCTTCTTGCTGATCAATCCCCAACTAGAGCAGCCTTATTCTCCCAGCGCGGTGGCTACTGGTGTGTTGGCTATGGTGTATTTCGCGGTGTCATTTCATGCTTACGTTGATCGCTCTATGTCTTACTTCAAGCGTATGCGCGACTACAACATGCGCTTGCAAGACTTGGCTAGCCATGACCCGCTAACGCGCGTATTCAACGCAGGGGCCTACTACCGCGCATGTGACCAGCAAATTCATGCCAGCCAGCGGATCAACCAATCGTTTGCCGTCTTGTTCATTGACCTCGATCATTTCAAATCCATCAACGACACCTACGGTCATGCGGTGGGCGACGATGTGCTGCGTGCAGTGGCTCAAACGCTGCAAACTGCGGTGCGCCGTAGCGATATCGTGGGTCGTATTGGTGGGGAAGAGTTCTCAGTCTTTCTGCCTAATACGCAGGTGCAAGGTGCGCAACAGTTGGCCGAAACATTGCGTTTGGCCATTGAGTCGATTCACATTGAAGTGGATGGCGTTCGCCTGAAGATCACCGCCAGTATTGGCGTGGCCGTGAAACGCTTCGACCAAGAAACCATGCAAGCAATTCAGCAGCATGCTGACCAAGCCATGTACGAGGCCAAGCGAGGTGGCCGCAACCGTGTGTCGACATTTGATGCAGACAGTGAGGGCGGCTTGGCTCTGTCTGCCGCTTGAATTACCGACCCAGTCGCCAGATCCACTGCACGTCGAGGTAACGGTAAACATAGCCGTCGTTGCTGCTGTACAGGCCCAAGGTTTCGCTGCGTCCTGCACGCAGTTTCAAATACCAGTCACCACGTACGGGGCTGGTGAGTTGCAACTCAGCCAAGCGTGCGGGCGTGCGGCCTTCGCTGTTCACTTGTTGACGACCTTCACCTAAGCGTGCGTACCACTGCCAGCCTTCAATGCGACGGCGCCAACCAATGAGGCCCATTGATTCGTCCAAGCGGTCGGGGTTGAAGTAGTTGCGCGTTGCCACACCATTGCTGTCGCCCAGTTGGTGTTTATAAGCCCATTGCAGCGTAATACCTTGGTCTGGCCATGCATCCCACACCGCGCGGACGCGTTGCTGCTGGCGGTCTTGCCCGTCTGAGAAATGGGTTTGCGCCAAAGCGCCCACAAGGGTGATGCGTGGGTGTACTTGATAGTCCACATTGCCGCCCACCAAATCGTAGTGAATGCCTTGTTGCAAAGCGCCGATAGATTCCACCCAGTCGCGGCTGGCAAACACGCCCCAATTTAATTGCGAGTTGAAGGCTTTGTTGTAGTTCCAGTCACCAATGACAGTGGTTTTTTCAGGACCTTGGTTGAGACCTACTTTTAGGCTGTAGCCTAGGCCTGTGAGTGCGTCTAAATCTTGTGCTGTGTAGTTCACACCGTGGCCGCTCAAGGCGGTGCTGTTTTGTTTATAGCGTTGCTCTTGCCATTCCACACCTTGCCATTTCAGTCCATTGGTGTAGTTGGGCATGGCGGTTGCAAAAGCTTTGTGAACGCTTAAACCATCACTGTCGCTGGATTGGCTCCAAGCAGGTGAGATGGCCCATGTGTTGTCTGCGGCCCATGTGTGTGTGTAGAGGCCAAGTGCGACGAGTGTGGCCAGCAGGGAAATGTGGTGTTTCATTTGGTTCCCCATGTTTTGCGCAAGTTCAGCATTTCGCTGATGTAGCCCCACACACAGGCGGGCTGTAGGATGATGCTGTAGACCAAGGTGTACGAAAGAAGCCCTAAGCGGTTGCGACGTACCTTGAGGCCCATTTCGTCAAACGTGGCTTTGCTGCGCGAGTACATCAACGTATTCATCAAAAAGCTGATGGGTAACAAAGCCAAGGTCATGGGGCCAACGATCCAAAAGTGGCCAAACATGGCCAGTACCAAACCAGGAATAAAGCCTAGGCTGTAGGCTAAGTCCATGAATGGAAACAGGGTGTTCCACCAAATGTAGAAGACCGGCATACGGCGTTGCATTAAAAGTCCTGGCGTCATCTTGAATGCTTCAATCAAGCCGCGTGACCAACGCTGGCGTTGGCGAATGAATTGCGTCAAGTTATCGGGGCAGCGGGTGAGGGCGATGGCGTTTTCAGCATGCCCTACGCGGTGACCTGCCTGCAGAATTTTCCAAGTGAGCACGATGTCTTCGCCTACGGTTTCTGGCCAGCCACCGACTTCCACTAATGTTTCTCGGTCGTACAACGAAAAGGCACCTTGCGCCACAAGCGTGCCTTGAAACAAAGACTGAATCCGCTTGATGGCAGCGATGCCTAAGAAGTAGTCCCACTCTTGTGCTTTGGTGAGCCAGTTTTGTCGTGAGTTGCGAATCAAAATCGCACCAGCGACTGCGCGCGTGTTTTCTGGGTCAGCCATGCGGCGGCCCACTAAATTTTGAATGCCGTCTTTCCAAATCCAGCAATCTGCATCGACTGTGATGACGAATGGGCTGGTGCATTGAGCCAAGCCTTGGTTGAGTGCATTTGCTTTACCTGCATTTTTTTGCAGATCCAATAAGTTCAGGTTGGGGTACTCGGGCAGCAATTTGCGCACGATGTCGGCTGTGTTGTCAGCCGAGCCATCGTTGATGACGGTCACGTGCAGCTCGCCAGGGTAGGTTTGGCGCATCAGGCTGCGAACGGTGTCTTCGATCGATTCCGCTTCGTTGTAGGCTGCGACCAGCACGGTGACGCTGGGGTAGTGTTCAAACAATGGCACGCGGGGACGTTTGTCTAATGCCAAGGCCACCATGATGAAGGCATTCATGAAGCCGGGAATGATGGCAATGAAGCCAATCAAAAATGCAGCGATCAATGGGGTGGTGTGCTCGCTGAGTTGTTCATACCAGGGAACAGATAGCCAAATCGACAACAGCATCCATGCGGTAGAAAAGGCTACGGTGATGATGAATTTCCAGCGAATCGTGATGTAAGGCATTTAAGTTGCGTGTGCGATTGGCAGTGAGATCCAATGTGCAAGGGGTTGTGGGTGAGAGAATAAAAAACCTTGAACTAAGCGGCAGTTGATGGCTTGCAGGGCGAGACATTGTTCAGCTGTTTCCACGCCTTCGGCAATTAACTCAATGCCAAACTCCTCTGCAAAAGCTATGGCGGCTTTGATAATGGCGTACACCATGGGGTGATCAATTTGTTGTGCAAATTGCTTGTCAAGTTTAATTACATCAAATGGCAATGTGTGCAGTCGACTTAGGCTGGATTGGCCGGAACCAAAATCGTCCATGACGATACGAACTCCCCTTTTGCGCAGTGTTTGCAAGCCGTCAATAACTGTTTGAGAAATGCGCTGGAAATAGGTTTCAGTGATTTCAAAGTCTAAGCGTTCAACGGCATCCGCAGGCAATGCGTCAAGCCAGCCATGTATGAACGGTAAAAAGTCGTGATCTGTGATGTGGCGAATCGAGAGGTTCACGCCCACGCGAATGTTGGGGTGGTGGCGCATGAGTAACGGTAGGTCGTTTGCAACTTGTGACAAGACCAACCGCTCAAGAGGGGCAATCAAGCCGGTGTGTTCGGCGACAGGAATAAATTCTTCGGGCGATACATCTGCGATAGGGCCCGAGCCGATGCGACACAAGGCTTCCACTCCAACCAGTTTCTCGGAAGGTATGGCGTTTTGACTTTGGTAGACCACCGATACTGTTTTTAGTTCGATGGCGCGCAAGAGATGCTGCTCAACATCAGGTATTCGGCTTATCAAAACATCTGGGTCCATGTAGCTATTTTCCTATCAATGACGAATCATTTGGTCCAGGTGATGTTTGATTTATTCGAAAATCAAATTAAATGTTGATTTTGAATCCTATTGTTATATCCAGCGAATGGTTCCAAAATAACTTCATAGATGAGTCTTCATAATCAAAACGAACATTTAAAGAGATCAGACATGGCTTCTACAGATCGGCGTCATCCAGAGAATGCAAAATTGCGCGCGAAGATTGACCACATACAGCGAGTGAATCTACAACTTCAAAGCCTAATTGATCAAGTTCAAGTTGAGACAGTTACTTGGGCTCGACAAGGCAAAACGGCAGACTTACCTTGCATAAAGTTTGGTAATCATTTGTTACCTATATTTAATCAGCAACTGGCAGCGATGGATGAAATACGCAAGAGCATTAAAGGTGTGACTGTGGTCGAGTCATTAATTACAGATGAGGAGCGTGCTGCATTAATGGGTTGAGACTTTCGTATGGAAGCTTAGTGTGCCTCTTTGTGATATTTCAAAGGGTAAAGCGTCAAGATTCTGGACGCAAGCTCCCTTATGACAAATCAACCGGGATCAACTCGTCAAATTATCTGGACGGTTGGTAGTTATTTTTATTACGAATTTTGGACAACTAAACCGCTCTCTTTATGCGCTAATTCGCTAAGCGTCCAGAGTAAATCCGCAAGTTCTTTTAAGAGGCCTACGGAATAACTGTGCAATATATGTGCAATTGAGGTTAGATCTAAAAGTTAATCCTAAGTATTTGATTTAAAAGATATTTTTAAATAAAAAAGCCAGCTAGATGCTGGCTTTGTTGGATTAACAGTCCGGCGCTCTACCGACTGAGCTATCGAGGAATATTCGGTACCACAGGGTGTTAATGCCCTGCAACGAATAGCAGTATAGCAAAAAAAACGCTGTTTTTACAGGGGGAGGGCAAGGTTTTGGGCTTTGTCAATTCCAATGTCATGTTGGTGTAGAAAGCTGATTAGGTCTCACAATAGTTGCCATGGCCATTTCTGACAATACTTCGAAACTACTATGGGGACGCGCAGCTGGAATTTGCACTAATCCAGGCTGCCGCGAGGACCTTACGGTACTGATTGAGGGATATCGAAGTTTCAATGTCGGTGAGATGGCACACGTGATTGCCAAGAGTCCTGAAGGACCGCGTGGCGAGAGCGGTGGCGGTAGCGACGAATACGACAACCTTGTGCTTTTGTGCCCAACCTGTCATCGCAAAGTTGACAAGGCTCCAGAGGGTATGTACCCACCCGAATTACTTCATCGGTGGAAGATTGATCATGAGCGCACGATCCGTGCGTCAGGTTCAAACCAAGTCTTCAGTTCGGTAAAAGAGCTGAAAACATTTGTTGTGAGAGCTCTTGCTGAGAACAGTGCGCTATGGAGCAGTATTGGTCCAAAATCAGAAACGGCCACTACAAACCCGGGTTCAAACTTGCATGAAGCTTGGACGTTACGGAAGCTCGATACTATCGTTCCAAATAACACTAAGATCGTAAATGCTGTCGGGGCAAACATCAATTTATTGAGTCAAGATGAGATGCTCGCATTTTTTGAATTTAAGAGCCATGCAACGGCATGGGAGCGTCACCAGTATCAACGACTTGATGCTTATCCACAGTTTCCGACTCAATTCGCTGAGCTAATGAGGCAATGATGGGAAACGGTGTCAACAACTGGAGCGTGAGTTTCGCTCAAATTTCATGGCTTCAGCAACTTCTCATAACTCATGGCAACGTAGCGAA